>JGI20214J51088_10000220_pt1 | contig 41581 bp, 33 predicted proteins | sample WetSurMetagenome_FD_51088 | JGI IMG/M metagenome (IMG submission 51088) | reverse complement strand
ATAAGCAGTTATTACGAGTGTTAATATAAGAGATTAATGCCGAAGGCATTTAATTCCAATAGCCACGGTAGCGTCCGTGGTTGAAGCATTAGCAGAATGATCAACCCCGGAGGGTGTTGAATAGGTTAAATCCATGAGATAAACTTCATTATATTCAACACCGCCGGTGTTGGAATAAAACGCGAAATTACTACCACAGACGTAACTGTGGCTATTGGTGTTTGACTCCTCCGGCGTCTTTTACTACATTTTGTCTACCTAAAATAAAAAGATGTGTATTAAGATTAGTTAAACTTAAGAGAGGGGATAGGGGCGAGGGTTCAGGAATAAATCGGGAAATAGTCTATCTCAAACCATATTCAAACCAGAAGGTCTCCATGTATGAGACAATAAGTTTTTCTTAACCTTAACCTCAACCTGATCCTTAAAATTATTATAACCGGCAGGTAGCAAATCAATGTCAGATTTGTTACCTTTGATAAAATTTTTAAAAAAGAGTAAAATGAAAAAAGGATGTTTGGTTACAATTATTATAGTTGCTTTTCTGGCAGTTGTTGTATTAAGCATTGTTGTATGGGGAATTAAAGCTTACAACGGAATGGTTACAATGCAGGAATCTGTTACAAGTCAGTGGGGTAATGTTGAAACAACATACCAGCGCAGAAATGACCTGATTCCAAATTTTGTTAATACCGTTAAAGGTGCTGCAAACTTTGAGCAGACTACACTGACACAGGTTATTGAGGCACGGTCGAAAGCTACCTCGGTAACAATTGATCCCACAAAAATGACTGCTGAAAATATGCAGCAGTTCCAGCAGGCCCAGGGACAGGTTTCTTCAGCACTTTCACGTTTAATGGTGGTTGTTGAGCAATATCCTGAACTTAAGGCTACTCAGAATTTCAGGGATCTGCAGGTCGAACTTGAAGGTACCGAAAACAGGATTTCTGTTGAAAGAAGAAAATTCAATGAAGTGGCATTGGTATATAACACGTATATAAGAAGATTCCCGCAGAATTTCCTTGCAGGAATGATGGGTTTCCAGTCTAAACCTTATTTTGATGCTGTCGAAGGAGCTGAAAAAGCACCTGAGGTTAAATTTTAAAATTTATTTATAATATACCTATGAAAGCTTCATCGTTCTTTACGAAAGAACAGCAGGCTCAGATACTTGCTTCTGTAAAGGAAGCTGAAAAAGAAACCTCCGGAGAGATCAGAGTTCATATTGAAACTTCCTTCACCGGTGATGTTCTGGACAGAGCAGCCTGGGTATTCAGGAAACTTGGAATGTACAAAACAGCTGAACGTAACGGTGTGCTTTTTTACCTTGCTGTTCAGACCAGAAAGTTTGCTATAATAGGTGATGCAGGCATAAATGCCAAAGTTCCGGCTGATTTCTGGGATAATATAAGCGCTCTGCTAATGAAAAATTTCAGTGAGGGAAAATTTGCTGAAGGTCTTTCTGAAGGGATATTGCGAGCCGGTGAACAGCTTAAGACTCACTTTCCTTATCATAGCAATGATGTCAATGAGTTGGCTGATGAGATTTCATTCGATAAACCAAAGGGAGAGAAATAAAGATGAAAAGACGAAATTTAAATTTGCTTACTCATGTCGTTCTGTTCAGTATAATTTCTCTCGGCACTGCATTTTCACAGAAACTCCCTGAAAAACAGAACCCTCCAAGAATAGTAAATGATTTTGCTGGACTACTTAACAGCAACGAGGTAAATATGCTTGAGAATAAACTGGTTGCTTTCAGTGATTCTAGTACAACACAGATTGCAATAGTCATTGTTCCGTCATTGGAAGGGTATGATAAAGAAGACTATGCTCAACGGCTTGGTGAAAAATGGGGTGTGGGCCAGAAAGGCAGGAATAATGGTATTCTTATCCTGGTCAAACCAAAGACCTCCGCTTCAGATGGAGAGGTTCAAATTGCATCAGGATATGGACTCGAAGGAGCTGTTCCTGATCTGCTTTGTTACCAGATAGTTAACAATGATATTCTCCCTGCCTTCAGGCAAGGAGATTATTACGGTGGTCTTGATAAAGCCACCAGCACTATTATTTCCCTTGTCAGAGGTGAATTTACTGCTTCGGAATATAATCAGAAGGCAAAGAAACCTTCTGGTAAAGGCATGCCGGTTGGATTGATCATCTTTATAGTGTTCATAGTCATTGCTTTAATTTCAGGAAAATCTGGTGGTTCGAATAACAAGAATATTAGCACAGGTGGTTTACCTTTCTGGATGCTTCTTGGAATGATGAATTCAGGAAGAGGATCGCACAGCGGAAGCTGGGGTGGTTTTTCCGGTGGTGGCGGAGGTGGTGGCGGCTTTGGTGGATTTGGTGGCGGAAGCTTTGGCGGTGGTGGTGCCGGGGGAAGCTGGTAAATATTTGCACAGGGCACAGGGCACAGAGCACAGGGTTGATATTCAGGATATTTCTGAGCTCTATGCACTGCGCCCTGAGCCACTTATTGAGCCTCCCTGCCCGCTGTATACTTCCTCCATTTTTCAATTACCTGAACCATATCATCAGGCAAATCTGAGTCGAAGGAAAGTCGTTTCCCTGTTACAGGATGATCAAATGCCAGTGATTTTGCATGCAGTGCCTGACGGGGCAAAATCTTGAAACAGTTTTTGATAAACTGCTGATACTTGGTAAATGTGGTTCCTTTAAGTATTTGATCGCCACCATATTCCTCGTCGTTGAACAGAGGATGTTTAATATGGCTGAAATGAACTCTGATCTGGTGTGTCCTTCCTGTTTCAAGCTTACATTCAACCAATGATATGTAACCCAGATCCTCAAGAACTTTATAATGNGTTATAGCAGGTTTTCCTTCACTTTCATCCTTGAAGACCTGCATTACTTTTCTGTCTTTGATACTCCTGCCGACATTACCGGTTATGGTTCCTGTCCTGGGTTCAGGGGTGCCCCAAACCAGAGCATTATATCTTCTGTCGGTAGTCCGGTCAAAAAACTGTTTCGACAACCTGTTAAGTGCATATTCATTCTTCGCTATAACAAGAATTCCGGAAGTATTTTTATCTATCCTGTGAACTAATCCGGGTCTGGCTTCTCCTGAATTGAATAGCGGAAGATCCTTGAAATGCCACATAAGCGCATTTACAAGCGTGTGTGAATAGTTTCCATAAGCTGGATGAACTACCATTCCCGGTTCTTTATTGACAACCAGAACATCATCATCTTCATAAATAATATTGAGAGGAATATTTTCGGGTATCAGTTCAATTTCTCTGGGAGGAGTGGGCAGCACTACCTGGACAATATCACCCGGCTTTACTTTGTAATTTGGTTTGACTGTTTTATTGTTTACCAGGATATTGCCTGCATTTGCAGCATTCTGAATTCTGGTTCTTGAAGTACCTTCCAGCCTGTCGGACAGGAACTTATCTATCCTTAATACTGACTGTCCCGGGTCTGCTTTAAACCTGTAATGCTCAAATAACTCCAGCTCCTGCTGCTCAACTGATTCTTCTTCTTTCATTCCGGAGATTACCTCATTTTTATTAACCGGTTATAACCAACAGGTTTACCATTTATGCTTGTAATTATTATGTAACTCCCCTCATGTAGCCCTGAGATGTCAATCTGGTCACGGAATGGCACTTTCATTAGTTCCCTGCCGCTTATATCGAAGAAAGTAACATATGCTGCTCTTTCCATCTGAAGCTCTCCTGAGCTTATATTTAATAAATCAGATGCCGGGTTCGGCCAGATTGTAATCTGACTTTTCTTTTTATTATAATAAATATCGTTAATTCCGGTAATTTTAAGGCGGTCGCCCAAAACAGGTCTGATCATCAGGCTTCCCGACATCTGCGATTGAAGCCATTCACCATTTAACCAGTATAGCTGACGGTTGGAGTGGGGTGTATTTATATCAAACCCGGCGTTCAGAAAAGTTTCGGACCGTTGCTTCCATCCTACATAAAATTTGCCATTAACAACAACACCTTCAGGAATATTATATATATAAGATCCATTGATCATATTCTCCTGTTCAACCATCACCTCTTCCCTGGAATAGATCACATTTCCGGGAATACCTTTGTTGTCATCCCAAACCATCAGATCAAACGCCCTTTTATTTGCCTCAAGGTAACTGTCATTGAAACAGATACGAATTGCCCTCAGAGTATCCGGAATATAAGATTCAAACCTGCAGGCAACCATTGCATTTCTTGATCCAAGTCCGTTTATTCCATACCCGGCTTCAGACGACCCGTCATCATAAGCTAAATAGTTATTAAAAACCTGATAATATATGATTGTATCGTTACCCTTTGGATCAAACTCATCGGTTTTCAGTGAGCAGATAATACGAAATAAAGCAGAGTCATTATTATCAGACTGGAATGAATAAATGAGGTTTGCATCGTAATCAACATTTGTCAAAGGATCAATATTTGTTGCCCCTGCTGAAAAATAATCGACCTGCAAATTTTTATAGACATCCCTGATCTCGAAATTACGGGTGATGTTTCTTACAATTGTGTCGTTGTTTCTGTAATGAACAGGAATAACTGAACTCATCTCCTGCAACTGGATTTCTTTGAATTGTCTCCATGGCATTGCTTCATGACCCTTTAGCAAAGAACGGATCGGAAGTCTGAATGCCACATCAGTAAAAACAGTATCTCCTGCGTTCCTGTTTTTGTCAAGAACCACATAATCGATATTCCAGATATCACAGTTTCCGACCATTGAAGGATCGGTAAGGTTCTGGCTGAGACTTGCATAGTTGATAAAACGGAACTGGAAACCATCTTTAAGAAAGCGGTTACTCTTAATCGGGATTATCACTGGTTTGAATTTCTGTTCTGAATAGCCCTCAGCTCTCCATACTGAATACCAGGCATTTTCGATCGGGGCATAGAACTGCAGTGTGAGGCTGTCTCTGGCTTCAGGAAAATCTCCTAAGCCACCTGCCTGATAAAAAAAACTTAGCCGGATATTGTCCGTTGCACTATAAGCCAGGTTTACCGGTTGTGACGTAAGATGATCAGCTTCAAAGCCTGAAGAAGAGGCAGTTGTATACAACCTTCCGAAATTATCTATTGCGTCAAAAGTTGCAACACCTGTTGTTATCTGACGATCAGAGTAGGTATTGTTTATGAATACAAAGTCATCTGTCCACATTCTATTATCCGGGAAAACTGAATGGCCTGAAAAATCATCAAAGAATGGAAGCTCAAGAGCTGCTGATGCGTTTTTCGTTCCCTTATTTTTCAGATTTTCCCTCGAATCAATAAGAGCATGATTCGATTGAAGACCTGTAACAATTTCCTGAGCAGGTGATTTAATCAGATATACATTAAGAATAAAAAAATATAGAAATATCTTTCTGATCATCAGGGTCGGTTAGATATTTTATTGAGTGTATCTGCCAGGGGTATAGTGTCGGAAAGGTTCAGCATGGTTGAATCTACAGGAAGTTTGGCAGAATCAACNGTGAGCCAGAGGTATATTGCTGATCCCAGTTGCAGGATCGCATCTTCTTTGTATTCCGGATTCTGTTTATATACAAATGCCTCAGCCGAATCTTCCCCGTTAACTATCGTATTATCATAAACATAAGTCGCAAGACTAAGTGATGAGAAAATGATTTTATTCTTAGCGGGGTCAAGATTCATTCCTATAAGATAGGGCAGAGTAGTATGCTGATTGCTTAATCCTTTTCCAAGTATCAGATCTATAACAGAACCCTTCTGCAGAGAGTCTCCTTCAGTGATCTTTTTCCCGTTGTATAGCTGCTCAAGAACAAAATTTATTGATTCATCCGGTTTGTATCTTGGCTCTCCCATTTTAAGTCCTGAGCTTTCTATCAAAGCAACTGCCTGCCTGATCGGTAGATCGACAAGGTTAGGTACGGCAACCATCTCAGGCTTAAAGGCATTTATAGTGAGAACAACATTTCGCCATTTCTTTACTTTAAATCCGGGTTTTGGATTCTGTTCAACAATGCACCCACGGGGAACAATTGTTGAGTAAACTGAATCAATGACCTGAAATCTGAGTTTGCTCTTCTTTGCAAGTTTTGTTGTCTGTTCCAATGTCAGTCCAAAAAAGTCTGGAACAGGCCGGGCCTGTCCATGTCTGGTATAGAAATTTAACCAGATCAGCAACAGAAGTAACATTCCGACGACAATGGAAATGGATAGCCCGAGATTTTTAAAAAATACTTTGCTCAGGATAAAGTTTTTAAGGCCCATACTTACAAATTGATCATTATTAATAACGCAAATGTACTCATAAAATTATAAGAAATATATCGTGAGATCCTCTGCAATGGCCAGCAAAGTTTCGTAAAAGACCATTTTGGACATTTCATGTAGCAGGTAGAATCGGGTTATATAGTGAATCTCTTTCCACAGGAACTAATCCGGCCTCACGGATCAGTTTACAAATCTCTTCGGTTGTCATAGCCGGTTTTTCTTCCCTGGCGCCAGCCATGGAATATATTCTGGTTGTATCGTCGATAGTGCCATCCATATCATCAGCACCGAAGGAGAGAGTAAGCTGTGCCACCTCTTTACCTGTCATCGGCCAGTAAGCTTTGATATGAGGAAAGTTATCAAGAAATACTCTGGAGACAGCATAATTCCGGAGATCCTCAATTATATTTACTTCTCCAAGATATGACATACTGTTATTCGATTTCTTGTATTTCAGGGGAATGAATGCATTGAAGCCGCCGGTTTTGTCCTGAAGGGTCCGGAGTCTGTCCATATGATCAATCCGGTGTGAATAATTTTCAATATGCCCGTATAACATTGTAGCATTTGATGCAATTCCCAGTCTGTGAGCAGTTTCATGGATGGTAAGCCACAATTCTGATGAAGATTTTTCATCACATATGTTTTTCCGCAATTCCTCATCGAATATTTCAGCTCCACCCCCGGGAATAGAATCAAGCCCATAACCCTTCAGCAGCTTTAATCCTTCCTCAAGGCTGCAACCTGCCTGCCTGATCATATAATCAAGTTCAATGGCAGAAAATGCCTTTACATGGAGAGATGGCCTGTGATCTTTAATCTTCTTAATAAGTGATCCCCAGTAATGAAGATCATACGACGGATGAACACCTCCGACAATATGAACCTCAGTAACACTTTTATTATCAAATCGTTTGACAATTTCAAGCATCTCTTCATGACTGTATTCCCAGCTATCGGGGTCTCCTTCAGGTTTATGATAAGAGCAGAACCTGCAGTTGTAAATACATTTATTGGTAGGTTCAATATGGAAATTGTTGTTGTAATATGCCAGATCACCGTTAAACCTTTTTCTGACGATGCCTGCAAGTAGTCCGAGCAGGGAAAGATCTGCTTTCTTATAAAGTAATAATCCTTCCTCTTTAGAGATCCGGATATTACCGGATATTTTATCGGCAATCAGCCTGAGCTCTTTATTGTCTATATAGTTTAAAAGGTCATTCATGATTGAGGAATAATATGGACGGTAAAGTTAAGAATTATCTGCATTCCTGAGCACAGCAAAGGAAGGGGGTGAGTACATGTATCGGGTAAAACAAAAAAGGCGTCTTGTAAAGACACCTTTAAGAAGATATTGTAAAATGTGTATTATCCTTTTAATTTAAGTTCAGGAGTAACTGAAAGTTTCTTTCTCCCTTTTGCTCTGCGAGCAGCAAGAACTCTTCTTCCGTTAGGAGTTGACATTCTTTCCCTGAAACCATGCTTATTTACTCTCTTCCTTCTCGATGGCTGATATGTCCTTTTCATCTTTCAATTATATTTATTGACTAATATTCTGATTTGAGACTGCAAATGTAGTACTTTTTTGAAATATAAAAACGGGTAAGCTGTTTTTTTTGAAAAAAATCAAACTGACAGATACACAATCCTTTTCGTTTCAAAAAATGGCTCATCAAAAAAATCTTTAATATTCCAAACTTCAACATCGTCTTTAAACATCTCAAGTTCTTCTGACAAGTCTCCACCTTTAAGATACAGGATTCCATTTTTCAGGTTGTTTTTTCCACCTTTTTCAATATTTTTTGAAGTCATCCTGACAAACACAGGGAATCCGGTCACAGCTCTGCTTACAATGAAATGATAACGGCTTTTTTCATCTTCGACTCTTTCCCTGAGAGGAGTCACATTTTCCAATCCCAGTTCTTCAGCTACCGATGTGACCACTTTTATTTTCTTTTCAATTGAATCGAGNAGAGTGAAATGCGAGTCAGGGAAAATGATAGCCAGCGGAATTCCCGGAAAACCACCTCCGGTACCAACATCAAGTATCCGTGTACCGGGTAAAAATGATATAATTTTTGCCAAAGCCAGTGAATGCAGAACATGATGTATAAGAAAGTTATCCATGTCTTTTCGCGATATAACATTTATAACGCTGTTCCACCTCTCATAGATTTGTTTTAATTGAGAGAACCTCTCTCTCTGAATAGTGGTCAGCGAAGGGAAATATCTTGAAATGGATTCTGGCACTACCTGTTACCTGTTTTTATTAATATATTATATAACAATGATTTAGCCCTGTTAAGCTGGGCTTTAACCGTACCGATGGGCAGATTAAGCTCGTTTGATATCTCTTCATACGAGTATTCCTTGTAGTAACGAAGTTCAATCAGTGATTTATATCTGGGCTTAAGCTGGCTGACAATGTCTTTCAGAGCAGCTATCTTCTGAAGATTTATCAATGATTCTTCAGGATCAGGCATATCAGACTGGATATTTACAGTGGCATTGTCGAGACTGTCCTGTAAAAGATCAAGAGGAGTAGGGGAAAGTTTCTTTTTTCTTATAAAATCAACACAATTGTTTGTTGCAATTTTAAAAAGCCAGGTGCTGAATGCAAACCGGGGTGTATAGGAATCAAGACTTCTGAAAGCCTTTCCGAATGCTTCTATTGTGAGGTCTTCAGCATCAGAGGCATTGTTTACCATCTTGAGCAACATGTAATAAATCGAATCCCGGTATCGGTTCATAAGGCTTGCAAAAGCTTTTTCATTGCCTTTTTTAGCCTCTTCAACAAGCAAAAGATCATTTTTTGCCTTGTCCGATAGATCGTGATTTATTTCCATCTGTTTTTACCGGGTCTTCTGCGTATTTTACTCAGGTATAATATACTATTTATCACAGGTGAAAAGATATCAAAAATTAACGAATATGCTACTATTCCCGGTTCATTCAGTCTTTTTTGATTAAGTGCGATAACAGTAGTCTGGACAATTAACCTTAATGAGAATATAGCCAATACGAAAGGCCAAAGAAAGCTGAATGAAAGAAGAATGATAAATGATGAATAAAAGACGACTCTTGCAGCGTTTTCGGTGATTAATAGAATTTTATCTCTTAATTTATAATATGGTGCAGTGGTTAAATGTCTCTTCTTTTGATTTATCCACTCTTTAATGCCTGAACTGGGAATGGACCTCGTATGAGTTCCTGTTCTGAATTCAACCATAGTATTACTCTTTCGTGCATTGGAATTCACGAAAAGATCATCATCTCCCGAAATAATATGATTATGATTTCCGTATCCGTTATTATCGAAAAAAACCGACCTCCGGTATGCAAGATTACGTCCGACACCCATGTAGGGAACTCCTTTTATTGCCATGCCCAGGTATTGCATAGCTATTGTCATGCTGTCGTAGCGTATGTATTTATTGAGTAAGCCCTTCTCATTAAGATATCCTCCATAACCAAGTACAAATGTAATTTTGTCATTAAAATGTGTAGTCATGCCTTCAAGCCACTTATCTGACTCAGGTTGACAATCTGCATCCGTGAAGAGAAGAATATCATTTTTTGCAGCTTTTATCCCTATAAACTGGGCAAACTTTTTATTATGAGTAAACTTCGGATCTTTATTGATTGTCGAAATCTTAAGGTTTGGATAGAGCTTGAGGAATTCTCCCAGAATGTAGTAAGTATTATCTTCTGAACAATCATTCACTACAATTACTTCATAATCGGGATAATCCTGCTCCAGTACTGAAGGCAGAAAATTACTCAGGTTTTCCGCTTCGTTTCTGGCACAGATAATTACGGATACTGCTTCCTTCTTTGTATTGGAATCGGATGGTTTATAAGTGTATACAGACAGATACCAGAAGAGATAATAAAACAACTGGATAGCTGCACTTAATGCAAAGACTGAAAAAATAGTTAAAAAAATCAGATTATCTTCTACCACCATTTGACTTTCATATAATGCAGCAATATTAACAAGATAATCGGAATGTCAAAAAATAAATTCAAATTATCATTTTATAATCTTGCGATTACAGTTGTTTTTAAATTCATTAAGACATTAACAATTCCCGATTTTCATTCTTTTCTATTTGCCTCATGCCCCCTGACCCCCTTCTCATGGGAGAGAAGAGGGAAATTGAGTGATATACAATATATTAGTCCTTCCCTCGCGGGGTAGAGATAAAGGGAGAGGCAAATATTTGAAATGAGAACAATTCCTTCAGGTAATCATATGGTTTCTCCTCCTTTTGTTACCTTACCACTTCCTTCCCAATAACTATCGGGTCACCGTTCCCACGCCTTCGCTTTGACGCTTCAGGCGCTTACACTGAAGCTTCGGCAATAGCATACGGAGCAAGGTCAGCGAGGTCCTGGGGTAGGGAAAGGCAAAAATATCTCATGATAATTTTATAAGGCCGCATGGAAAAATTACCTTTGTGCTGCAAAAATACAAGATTGAATAATATGTTCATAATTGAGAGCAGGGATAAGGAATCCATGGCACGTACAGGTATGCTGACAACACCACATGGAAATATTCCTACTCCGATTTTTATGCCTGTAGGAACAGGAGGTACTGTAAAAGGTATTCTGCAGCGTGATCTTTCGGAGGATATAAATGCAAAAATAATTCTTGGGAATACCTATCATCTTTACCTCCGTCCGGGTACTGAGATTCTTAAAGCGGCAGGCGGACTTCATCGTTTTATGTCGTGGGATAGGCCGATACTGACTGATAGCGGTGGATATCAGGTGTTTTCTCTTACAGGTAACAGAAAACTAACTGACGAAGGAGCGATATTCAAATCACATATTGATGGATCGCGGCATGTTTTTACCCCGGAGAATACGATTGACATTCAAAGGATTATTGGTGCAGATATAATGATGGCCTTCGATGAATGTGCTCCCTGGCCGTGTGAATACAACTATGCCAGAAAATCAGTTGCTCTGACACATCAGTGGCTTGACCGGGCAATTACCCGGTTTCGCGAAACTGATCCTGTCTGGGGAAAGGAACAATTCCTTTTTCCAATAGTCCAGGGAGGAACATTTGATGATCTGAGAAAAATTTCTGCAGAAAAAGTTGCATCTTGCGGAATGGAAGGTAATGCTATCGGTGGATTGTCGGTAGGAGAACCGGCTGATGAAATGTACAGGATAATTGAGATTGTGAATGCAATTCTTCCTGACGATAAACCACGGTACCTGATGGGTGTAGGCACTCCGGCTAACCTTCTCGAAGCTATTGAAAGAGGCATTGATATGTTTGATTGTGTAATGCCTACGAGGAACGGACGTAATGGTATGCTTTTCACANGTGAGGGGACTATAAACATAAGGAACAGGAAATGGATCGATGATTTCAGTCCCATTGATGCCGAAGGNACTTCAATTGTAAGTCGCNGTTATTCAAAGGCATATCTCAGGCATCTTGTTATGTCAGGTGAAAATCTGGGTGCTCAGATAGCAAGTATTCATAACCTTGCATTTTATCTGAAACTCGTAAGTGAAGCAAGAAAAAAAATTGAAGAGGGTAATTTTAAGATATGGAAAGAGTCGATGGTAAAAAAACTTTCAGAGAGAATTTAGAATATCTGAAGATCAAACTGATTGATGGATATATTATTAGGAAGTTCCTTGGTACTTTCTTCTTTTGTATTGTTTTGATACTGACAATAGCCGTTGTATTCGATTTTGCGGAGAAGATTGATAATTTCATGGAGAAGGCGGCTCCGGTGAAGGCTATTATTTTCAGTTATTACCTGAACTTTATCCCGTATTTCGGAACACTTTTTGCTCCTCTTTTTGTCTTTATTTCTGTCATTTTTTTCACCTCAAAAATGGCAGTAAACACTGAAATTATTGCAATACTGAACAGTGGAATGAGCTTCAGACGAATGATGTGGCCATATTTTATCTCTGCGCTTGTTATTGCTATAATTACTTTTATGCTTACAAATTTTGTTATTCCTAAAGCGAACCTGATCAGGATGGATTTTGAAGACAAATATTACCGCTCATCAAGCAGAAAACCAACTGTGGATAATGTTCACCGGCAGGCATCTCCGAATGTTCTGGTTTATATGGGATCATATAATCCAATAAGTCTGCGAGGACAGAATTTCACAATTGAAAAAATGGATAGCGGAAAACTTGTTTCAAAACTCTCTTCGACTTCAGTTATTTACGATACAACAACAAATAAATGGACAGCCATTAATTATTATATCAGAGAGATTAAGGAGAATGAAGAGGTCTTCACCAGAGGTAAACAGATCGATACAACTCTTAATATCAAGCCTGAGGATTTCTCCCGTGACCCCGGCTTTGTCGGTACCATGACTTACAATGATCTGAATGAATATATCGACCAGCTGCGGCTTCAGGGATCTGATGAGCTTAAGCTTTTCCTTATTGAAAAACACAGACGTTTTGCCAATCCGTTTGCTGTTTTTATTCTGACNCTGATAGGTGTTTCTCTCTCCTCAAAAAAGGTGAGGGGAGGTATCGGTATGAACATTGGAGTAGGGCTTGTCCTTTCATTCTCATATATATTATTCCTTCAGTTTACCTCGCAGTTTTCACTTAAAGGAAGCCTGAATCCTATGCTTGCAATGTGGATCCCGAATATCATTTATTCAGTTATTGCTCTGGTTCTTTATAAATTGGCTCCTAAGTAGTCATTAAGTCACACAATTTTCTTAAAATTGTACCCTTAAAATAAAAAATCTGATTTAACAATATTACCAAGGTGTAAAACTTAATATTATGGCAATTAACAGAAAAATATCTGAGCTGAAGGAAAAACGCAAAAAGGTTCTTATGGGCGGAGGAGAACAGGCTATAGAAAAGCAGAAAGCTATGGGTAAAAGAACTGCCCGTGAACGCATTATGTCACTTCTCGATGAGAATTCCTTTAATGAGTATGACCTGTTTGTTGAGCATGATGCCCGCGATTTTGACATGGATAAAAAGTCGCTTCCGAGCGATGGTGTTATAATAGGCTCAGGAACAATCTATGGTGCTCCCGTTGCAATTTTTGCCCAGGATTTTACTGTAGCGGGAGGATCACTTGGCCTTATGCATTCGAGAAAAATAACCAAGATAATGGATCATGCTCTGAAAATGAGGATACCACTGATCGGAATAAATGATTCGGGAGGAGCAAGGATTCAGGAAGGAGTGAACTCTCTTGCCGGTTATGGCGAAATATTCTTCCGCAACACTATATCCAGCGGAGTAATACCACAAATCTCGGTAATCCTTGGTCCATGTGCAGGCGGTGCCGTTTATTCCCCTGCCCTTACTGACTTCGTTTTCGTTGTGGACAATATCTCGAAAATGTTTATTACCGGTCCGGAGGTTATCAAAACAGTTCTTGGAGAAGAGATATCAATGGAAGATCTTGGTGGTGCCAGGGTACATAGTGAGGTCACCGGAAATGCCCATTTCTTTGCAAAAAGTGAAGAGGAGTGCTTCGGTCAGATCAAAAAACTGATAACATTTATTCCATGGAATAACAGCAGGAAAGCATTGGACTTTGAACCGGCTGAACCAAAACCTGAATACAATATTAATAAGATAGTACCTGAAGACCCTACTCTTCCATACGATGTAAAAGATGTAATCAGAGCAGTGGTTGATAATTCGGATTTCTTTGAGATCATGGAGCTTTATGCAAAAAACATTGTAATCGGGTTTGGCCGGATGGGTGGCAGAACAATCGGATTTGTTGCCAACCAGCCTCTCGAAATGGCAGGTGTTCTCGATGTCGACTCTTCCGATAAAGCTGCAAGGTTTATCCGTTACTGCGATGCTTTTAATATCCCGATCATTACTCTTGTTGACCTTCCGGGTTATCTTCCCGGTGTCGACCAGGAGCATGCCGGGGTCATCCGTCATGGGGCAAAAGTTTTATATGCTTATAGTGAAGCAACTGTGCCAAAACTGACAGTTATTCTCAGAAAAGCATATGGAGGAGGCTATATAGCAATGAGCTCACGTCATCTCCGTGCTGATTTTGTGTTTGCATGGCCATCAGCCGAAATTGCAGTTATGGGACCCGAAGGTGCTGCTAATATTATTTTCAGGAAAGAAATTACTTCTGCAAGTGATCCTGACGCAATGAGAAAACAGAAAGTAGAAGAGTATAAGGCTAAATTTGCAAATCCATATGTTGCTGCCTCAAGAGGTTATGTGGATGCAGTAATAGAACCTTCTGAGACACGAAAATTTCTTATGCATTCAATTGAGGTGTCAGGGAATAAAGTTGTTACTATGCCTGATAAAAAACATGGTCTTCCACCGTTTTAATAAACTGGTTTATAACTTATTAAAGATACAATTATGAGCGAAGAAGAAAAACTCGGATATCTCAATATAGATACCAGTTTATATAAAACCAGGATAAGCAATAAATTTCAAAAGAGGAAATCATACAAGCCAGCGAATCCGAAAATTATTTTGAGTTTTATTCCCGGAACTGTGCTCGATATAATGGTAAAACCCGGGCAGCAGGTCAAAAAAGGTGACGATCTTATGATACTCGATGCCATGAAGATGCAAAATAAACTTAAATGCAATATGGACGGTATTGTGAAATTAATAACAGTAGAAAAGGGAGCCAAGGTTTCAAAAGGAACGGTGCTACTTGAACTGGATTGACCTCTCCCTAAACCGATCCGCTGAAAGCGGAGAGCTCGCCACAGGCAATCCCTCCCCCAGGGGGGTGGGACTTAAGGACTGGATAAGCTTCCTGAGCATCCACCGCTCTCCGGGGAGCGGGGTCCCGATAGCTATCGGGAAGGAGGGGGTGAGGCATTCATGACATCACCCCTTCCCAGATCACGAACTTCTTAAGTTTTTCCGGAATTTTACCTCTCTCCTGAAAGATGCCATAAACACTCGATCCGCTTCCTGACATCAGGCTGAAGACCGCACCGGATTTGTATAATTCATCTTTAAGTTCACCTATCAAAGGATGTTTTCTGAATACATAATCTTCAAAGTCATTTAAAATCAGCCCTTTCCATTGAGTTATTGGCAGATCAGTCAGCATAACCAGATTCTCCGGATGTTCATGTGGCTTACAATTCTGATATGCTTCCCGGGTATTTACGCCTACTCCCGGATTCATCAATAGCAGATGATAACCCTTCAGAACAGGTCTGACACTATCAAGAATTTCCCCTCTTCCTGTAGCATGCGATGGGATGCAATCTATAAAAAACGGGCAATCACTTCCCAGCTCAAGAGATATTTCTTTTAATAACTCATCACTAAGAAGTAGATTGAAATACTTGTTCAATGTTTTCAGAAAACAAGCGGCATCAGATGAGCCTCCACCTAAGCCGGCACCAACAGGAATAGCCTTATGAAGATGGATTTTTAAAACCGGGAAAGAGTATTTTTCACGGAGCTTTTTAACAGTTTTTATTATGAGGTTGTCAGCAGNATCTCCTCCGGTTNCTATCCCGGTTATGGTAAGAAGATCACTTTCAGAATGATCGTCTGATACGACAAACTCAAGCGCATCAGACAGACCAACAGGATAAAACAATGTCTCAATGTCATGATAGCCATCAGGACGCTTCCTTGTTATTCGCAACCCCAGGTTTATTTTGGCTTTTGGGAATGAGATCATTTTCCGCTATTTGATGTAAAAATACCATATGGTTTTGAATTTGTTGTCATTATTCGGTTCATTAGCTTTTCAACAAGTTTTAAACATTTGATGTTTGTAACAATAACCGGTGGTTTTAAGTTATTAAGTGTGGTTATTCATACCTTTGAAAACACGGGGTTATCAAATAGTTAACCATCATAAGTAACAATAAATCAACATTATAAGATTAATGGCAAAACAACGAAATAGCCAACGGCCTGCTATTACAACTCTGCCTGACTTTGGTAAGGTACCTCCACAGGCTAACGATATGGAGGAGGCTGTTCTTGGAGCAATTATGCTTGAAAAAGAAGCAGTAATTACCATTCTTGATATCCTGAAACCTGAGAGTTTTTACAGAGAAGCTCATCAGAAAATATTTAAAGCTATTTCCGACCTTTCAACCAGGGAGTACCCGGTTGATCTCTATACTGTCACTGAAGAACTAAGGGCACATAACGAATTAGAAAGTGTAGGTGGACCTGTCTACCTTACTCAGCTGACAGCCAAAGTTGTATCGGCTGCCAACGTTGATTATCATGCAAGGATCGTTGCTCAGAAATACATTCAGAGAGAACTTATAAGGGTATCAACTGAGATTCAGACCAGATCGTTTGATGATACCTATGATGTAACTGAACTTCTTGATTATTCAGAGAATGCACTATTCCAGATCGCTGAAGGTAATATTAAGAGAGAAGTATCACCTATAAACATTGTTATTAAAGAAGCGATAAGGGAGATTGAAGAGGCCGGCAAGAGAGAAGACGCCCTGGTAGGAACTCCATCGGGTTTCACTAAACTTGACAGGCTTACTTCAGGATGGCAGAAATCTGAACTTATAATAATCGCTGCCCGGCCTTCTATGGGAAAGACTGCATTTGCACTATCAATGGCCAGGAACATGGCTATTGATCATGGTAAGAATGTTGCTATCTTTTCCTGTGAAATGTCTTCAATTCAGCTGGTTAACAGGTTGATCGTAGCTGAAACAGATATTCCCGGCGATAAGATAAAAAATGGCCGTCTTTCAGAAGAAGAGTGGAAACAACTTGATACCAGGATTAAAAAACTTGTCCAGGCTCCGATATTTATTGACGATACACCCGCAATTTCAATCTTTGAATTAAGAGCTAAATGCCGCCGGTTGATGGCTCAGCATAAACTCGATATAGTAATCGTCGACTACCTTCAGCTTATGTCCGGACCCGAAAATGCAGGCAGCCGTGAACAGGAAGTAAGCAATATATCACGATCACTTAAAAGCATTGCAAAAGAACTTAATGTTCCGATACTTGCTCTTTCACAGCTTAACAGGTCAGTCGAGATGAGAGGTGGTACAAAAAGACCTCTTCTTTCCGACCTTCGGGAATCGGGAGCAATTGAACAGGATGCAGATATGGTGGTATTTATACATCGCCAGGATAAGTTTGGAATCCAGACATTCGAAGATGGATCTTCTACAAAGGGGATTGCCGAAATCATCCTTGCAAAGAACCGTAACGGACCTGTTGATGATGTAAGGCTGAGGTTCCGGGAAGAAAAAGCACAGTTCGTTGATATTGATGATTATGATATGGACACCAGCCCTGATTTCAGAGACAGCTCACAGAGTATCACCCTTGGTTCAAAGATGAATCATGATAACCTCAGGAAACTGGGTGGAGGATTTGATAAGGAGTCTGATATCCACGATGAACCGCCATTTGCCTAGGATTCAAAAATTCTTAGCCGCAAAGATCTTACACGAAGAACACAAAGAGTTAGAATACTAAATTCTTCCTTTGTGTGCTTAGTGTTTTACTATCTTTAGTTATTCTTTGTGCACTTTGCGGTTAAAATGTCTTCTAATTAAACTTCAGAACAAGTTTTGCTCCGACAGCCCTGAACCTGGTATCATCAAATCCAACATAAACTCCTAATTCAGCGAGGAGAAGTACTTCACTTAAGCTGTAGCCGAGTTCAGTATAATTCTGGTGGTAACGGGAACCCAGGTATGACAGGCTTAAATTTTCCCGGATGAGTGTATTGCTTAATACCGGAAGAAGTTTCAGGAGAAGATAAGGTGTCGTGTATTTTACATGAACCTCACCAAACATTTCAGGAGTGCTCAGGGTATAGAAAGATGGAATCATGAAGGCATCCTGATAATCATCGAGTAGCAGAGGTATTGATTGAGAATTGAAATGGAAAAAGTCATAGTACGTCAAACTTTTGTTATTAAGATATCCACCTGCCCTGACCCGCCATCTGAATTCACTGAATGCTCCGAATTCCTTACTTTTATTTGCTTCAAACTTAATCATGTCAGTCTGACTATACCTGTCAGTTTTTATCAGGGGCTCATTTATGCCATGTTGCCATGTTATGCTGAAGGTAGGCCAGTCAGATCCCCGGGGCATTTTATTGCCTTTATATATTCTGTATCGCTGGAACGGGGTGAATGAGATTCTGGCAGACAGATCAGCATGTTTTTGATCACGTATGAAGTTTTCAGGATTTGAACCAGCTTCCAGATAACTGTTGAGCGGTAAATTGTCAGTGTATGATCTTGAAGTTTTAATAAATGAGAAACTTGTTGAGTTTTCCAGCACTCTTCTGTCTTCATAAGTTGTACTAACCCCTATATTCAGGCCATTGCTCAGCTCAGTCGTATAGCCCAGTGTTACATATCTGGAATCATATAATTTGAGATAGTTTTTTTTAAAAAACAGAGAGCTCATACTGTTAAGGAATGTATTTATACTCCCGGCATTGGCGATATCTTTGCTGGTTGTACCGGTTCTCAGATATATCTGTTTTTGCTTCAGACCGTTAAACATATAATTCGCACTGACTCTCCACATTAATTGTTCTCTGTTGAACGCATAGCGTATATCAGGATACATAGAGAATGACCTGTTCTTTTTCCAGGATTTATATAAACTGAAATTCATACCGTATATAAAGCCGTCTACGGTATTAAAACTGAAGTTTTTACTGTCTATCAGACCACCGTATGTAAACCTTAATCCGGTAGTATCCGACCATGTATGGCCCGAAATAACGTATTTCATAGTTTTAATAAAAGCGCTCTTTTTCTTCTTATCTGAAGATAAAATAGTATCATTCTTCATTTTTCTGAGAGATGATTCAGCTTTCAAACTGTCGCTTATCCTTAGTGCCCGCATTTCGACGTCAGATAAAGGAATAGGACGTATTTCAGCCCAGTAGGCGCTATCCTTCTTTGTTGCATCCTTTTCGATAACATGTGTGGTTTGATCTTTTATCTCGAGATTTTTTTTGCTGCTGTCATTAAGAATACTTTTTTCCGATTCCTTTTCCATAAGCCTGGAAAGTTTTACCATATCACGGTTTGATATTTTATCTTTCTCAAGTATTTTATCAATCTGTTGCCGGGCTTTTGAAACAACCGTATCCGGCTTATTTACAGAAGCTACCGGTTTTCCGGTATAATCAACAGGAATTGACTTTGGTTTCTGAAGTGCAAGGTTAGGTCTGACCTCAAGATACTTAACAGAGCTGCCGTATCCGGCGTCGGCTTTAAAACCAATAATACCGATATTGATCTCAAATTTATGACTTACAGGCATCCATATATCATTCTGAACCGGAACATAAAGTTGTTGTATCCTTATTTTCCCGACCATATTTTCATTGGTAAGATCAACACTGTGAAGGCACCAGAGATCTTCGATCACATATATTGTTCCTTCAAATAGTTGCTGGCTTTTGCGCTTTGGGATGACTTCAATTTTATTGATTGTAAAGTTACCCTGTGGGGAGGATCCAAGGTACCTGAATTTGTAATGCGAGAATGCTGCCGGGGAAAGAGGTGATATAGCCATGTCAGCNAGAACCGGCTGGTAGAAACTTGCCTGNATGAAATCCATCGGTGATATGTCATTCCCCTGTTCAGGAAATGTGCTGTTGAAGGATANTACTTTCTGGAAGTATTTATCAGGGGCGGTAAATTCCATCTCATTAAATGATTCCATCAGAAAAGAATCCCCTGCTTTNAAGGTTTTTTCCTCTTTGGGCTGTTTGCTTCCGGCAGAAACCGAAGTACCGTGATCGTTGGAATTTATTTTCATGGATTTCTGCAAGAGCCTGGGAATCCTGTTAATTACAAGGTTGCCTTTAAGGTAAACCTCTGCTTTGTAATAACTTACATCATTGAGATAATAAGGTGCCATCCCAATTACTTTACGCATTATGATATAAGCCGGATCTTCACCNGTTGCTGTAATTCTGACTTCAGGGATCTCATAATACTGAACCGGAAGAACTATATCTTTTGAAATTGTTTTGTTTGTAATCGTAAGGTTGATAAACACTGCCTGATAGCCCAGACTTTGATAGATTACCGAGTATTTTCCTGCTGGCAATCTTAATTCATAATCCCCTTTTGTGTTGGATGTAGTGCCCTGTTTCAATTCCTGAATATATACAGTGGCATATTTTATGGGTTCACCTGACTGGCTGGTAATTTTACCTTTAATAATCTGAGCCTGCAGGTTTGTTGTTGAAATAAGAATTATGAGATATATCCTAATGACATGTTTCATGTTGGAATTCTGTTTATTGTATGACGGGAATGCAGACTAAAAGTTACTTTTTCCCTGAAACTATAATAACTATTTCTCCTTTTGGTGGCTTAATCTTATAATGTTCCGAAAGAAACGATAGAGTACCACGTATATTTTCCTCAAATATCTTGCTCAATTCTCTTGAAACACATGCTAACCTGTCAGGACCAAAATGAGTAGCGAGTTCATCGAGTGTTTTTACCAGCCGGTAAGGCGATTCATAAAANATCATTGTTCTTGTCTCTTCCTCCAACCCTGTCATTCTTTTGCTCCTGCCTTTTTTGGGTGGAAGAAAACCCTCAAAACAGAATCTTTCGCAAGGCAACCCTGAATTTACCAGAGCAGGAATCAGTGCAGTCGGTCCGGGAAGTGTCTCTACAGGTATCTCTTTTTCGACACATGTTCTCACAAGTAAGAAACCCGGATCAGAAATTCCGGGAGTACCGGCATCAGATATTAGTGCAATGGTCTGTCCTGATTGAATCTTTGAACAGACTGATTCAACACTTTTATGTTCATTAAACATATGATGCGACTGCAACGGAGTCGTTATATTATAATGATTCAATAATTTCCTGGCCTCACGGGTATCTTCGGCAAGGATAAGATCTGCGCTGGTAAGAACCTCAATTGCCCTGAAGGTGATGTCCTTGAGATTTCCAATAGGAGTCGGGACCAGAAAGAGTTTGCTCATTTAGAGGAAGTTAGCGTTTTTTGTCAATTAAATCAATGGTTGTTCAGAAATCCATACATTTTGATGTTAATATAACAAACCATTTTCCTTATTTTGCAAAAGTAACTATTATTCTGTGAGTCATCACGGAATAAAACTACATTTTGCTCTTCGNTAACAGACAATATTCAGAGGATGGACTTTCTTGAAAATTCAGTANGGGTNACAGGCAAACGGGGATCGATTGAGGTCATTACCGGTTCAATGTTTTCAGGGAAAACTGAAGAACTGATAAGAAGGCTCAGACGGGCCCAGTTTGCAGGTCTCAGAGTTGAAATCTTTAAACCATCACTCGATAAAAGATATTCCGAAACACGTGTTGTATCTCACGATGACAAATCAATTACATCTACTCCGGTTGACAATCCATCAGCGATCTTACTCCTTGCNGGCGAGGTTGATGTGGTAGGAATTGATGAAGCTCAGTTCTTTGACCAATCAATTGTTGATGTCTGCAATGAACTTGCTGATAACGGTATCAGGGTTCTTGTCGCAGGTCTCGACATGGATTTCATGGGAAAACCTTTTGGCCCAATGCCTGCTCTACTGTCAATTGCTGAATTTGTTACCAAGGTTCATGCAATATGTATGAGGTGCGGAAATCTTGCTCAGTACTCATTCAGAAAATCAGAAGATGAACAGGTTGTCCTTCTTGGTGAAAAGAATCTTTATGAACCTCTTTGCAGGAATTGTTATAATGATGCAATGAAAAAATGAAAATCTGCTCATCAGATATTGCTGATATAATAAATGGTAAACTGTCCGGCCCTCCTGACCTTACTTCTATTGATATAGTTACTGACAGCAGGCAACTAAGCTTTACTGAAGGACTTGTATTCATCGCGCTCAGAGGAAAGAATCACGATGGTCATCTTTTTATTAAAAATCTCTTTCAGTCAGGAATTAGAATATTCATCGTTGAATCACTTCCTGACAATCCTGAAGCCTATCCGGGAGCCTCCTTCATTCTGACTTCCAGTTCGGTCGATGCACTTCAGCGCCTGGCTTCCTATAAAAGAAAATGTTTTAAGTCACCTGTAATTGCTGTAACAGGAAGTGCAGGAAAAACTGTTGTNAAGGAATGGCTGGCGGATATTCTTGGACTGACNACATCTGTTATCAGAAGCCCTAAGAGTTATAATTCACAGATAGGCGTTCCTCTGTCAGTCTGGAAACTTGATGAAAAATATAAGCTTGGTATTTTCGAAGCCGGCATCTCTTTTCCGGGGGAGATGGATAAACTTCAGAAAGTAATAAATCCCGATATTGGAGTAATAACAAATATAGGGGATGCACACAGGGAGAATTTCCCTGATAATAAGACCAAGGCCGCTGAGAAATTAAAACTTTTTAGAAATGCAGGTTTAATTATTTATTGCAGGGATCAGCATATAATTCACCAGCTTATTCTGGAAAGCTATAAATCCGGAAAAAGAAAGTTGATAGATTGGTCATTTGAAAGTAAGGAAGCTGCCATATTTGTTAAGAAACTTGTGCTACCCGGTGGTCATACCAACCTGAATATAAGTTTTAAAGAGAAATTTTACAGTTTTGAGATTCCTTTCAGCGACAGGGCATCTGTCGAAAATGCCGTTAGTGTTGCAGCAGTTTGCCTCGCACTCGGAACAAATACAGAAATTATTGCCAGGGGACTAGCCGGTCTTGTTTCGGTAGCTATGAGAATGGAGATGAAAAGCGGAATTAACAATTGTCAGCTGATTGAAGACTACTACAACTCTGATCCAGGATCGCTGGGAATGGCCCTGGAATACCTGAAATCGCAGAACAGCAGAAAAGCCTCCCTGATACTTTCCGATTTTATCCAGACCGGAAGAGATGAAGGTGAGTTATATCGCGAAGTAGCAGGATTATTAAAGAAAACCGGTGTGGAAAAATTTATCGGGATAGGGCAGGCTCTTGTCAGGAACAGCTCTTTATTTGAAAATAATTCGAAGTTTTTTTATTCGACTGAGGATTTTATAAGGTCCTTCAACGGGGGAGATTTCAGGAATGAAATAATTCTTCTGAAAGGTGCGAGGATATATGAGTTTGAAAAGATCGGAAAGCTTCTGGAACAACAAACTAATCAGACATTGCTGGAGATTAATCTTGATGCTATTTCACATAATCTGAATGAGTTCAGACGATACCTTAATCCGGGAACAAGGATCATGGCAATGGTTAAAGCTTTTGCTTATGGAGCAGGACCAGCTGAAATTTCTTCATTGCTTGAATTCCACAGGGTTAGTTATCTTGGAGTCGCTTATGTGGATGAAGGAGTGGAATTGAGGAACGCAGGGGTTACAATGCCTGTGATGGTGATGAATCCCGAACCATCTGCAACAGAACTGTTGATAAAATATAATCTTGAACCCGAGATCTTCAGTTTTTCATCGTTTGAGAAATTCACTGACATTGCTTCAAAGCACGGATTAATAAACTATCCGGTTCATATTAAGATAGATACCGGTATGCACAGACTGGGTTTTATGCCTGAAGATGTCAGTGAACTCTGCCGCAGATTAAAGAGAGAGGAATGTATCAGAGTCATTTCAGTTTTTTCCCATCTGGCAGCAAGTGATGATAAGACACTCGACAAGTTCAGCGAACATCAGGTTGAAGTTTTTCTGAAAGCGGCTGATCAGATAGCCGTTGCTACGGGTTACTCTTTTCTCAGACACATTCTTAACTCATCAGGAATTGCACGGTTCCCTCAGTATCAGTTTGAGATGGTCCGGCCAGGGATAGCTATTTATGGTGTTGGTCATTTTGAAGGTCTTAATCTAAGGTCTGCAGGCCGGTTTATAACAAGGATATCACAGATCAAAAAAATTAATGCTGGAGAACCGGTAGGTTACGGTTGCGCTGATGTATCAGACAGTGAAAGGATTATAGCAATACTTCCTGTTGGTTATGCCGACGGACTCAGCAGGAAGCTTGGGAACCGCACAGGTAATCTGTTTATTAAAGGGAGGAGGGTCCCCTTAATTGGAAATATATGCATGGACATGTGCATGGCAGATATCACCGGATTAGATGCAAATGAAGGAGATGAGGCGGAAATATTCGGTGAACACATAACAATTGATGAAATAGCCGGGAAATGTCAGACAATCCCTTATGAAGTTCTTACATCAATACCTGGACGTGTCAAGAGAGTCTTTTTCAGAGAGTAAAAGTCTGAATCTGAAAGAAAGCCGACTTAACCCAGCTCACAGATACGTTCAAGGTCAACGCTATCAATAATACTGATTCTTCTTCCTTCGAGTTTGATTATACCTTCGGCTGCCATGTTTGATAGTGTACGGATCGCATTTGAAGTTGTCATATTTGATAGGTGAGCAATATCNTCCCTGGGGAGAGTGACCCGTATCGTTCTCCCATCAGCCTCATAACCGTAAGTATCACGTAACATAATAAGTGACTCTGCCAGACGTCCTCTGATATGTTTCTGAGTAAGAGAAACAGTCCTGTTGTTGGAATATACTAATTCTTCAGTTATAACTTTCATGAACTTCAGGGCCAGATCGGGATTTTTCCGGAGAATTTTAATCAGAGTGACTCGGTCAAAAACACATATTGCAGAATCTTCAATGGCGGCAGCTGAAACCGACCATATATTATCAGAAAAAAGGGTTCTGTAGCCAATAAAACCATGTTGTTTCATCATCCTGAGAATCTGTTCTCTGCCGCCAACTCCAATCTTGAAGACTTTCACCTTTCCTGATACAAGACAGATCAATCCCCGTGACTTTTCACCTTCGTTAAACAGGAGCTGTCCTTTTCTGAATATTAGATAAGTATGGTGTGCAGAAAGTGTCTCTTTGTCTTTCTGGCCTAACCCTTTAAAAATGGAGGTGGCTCCTTCAATGCATATTTCGATATACGGATTTATATATTGCATGATGATATTATGTTAAAAAACATATCAAAGGTAATAAAAGAATTTAATAAAATTCAAATTAACATTTTTTAACATATTCAAACTCAGATAGTTGTAAGTTTCAGGGAGACAGATTCTTATTGAACCTAAAGTGTTTTTATTCCGGATTCTGGTAACAGGGTCTAATACCTGGCAACCAGCGGCATTCTCCTGCCTGCTCCGAAAGATTTAGAGGATATTCTGAGCACAGGAGGTGCCTGATACCTTTTGTATTCGTTGAAATTGATCATCCTGATAACCTTATAAACAGTTTCATGGTCTGATCCGTCGCTTATAATCCTTTCAGCCGGTTTCTGAAGTTCGATATACTGGTATAGAATTGAGTCGAGAACATTATAATCAGGTAAAGAATCACTATCGAGTTGATCAGGTCTTAGTTCAGCCGAAGGCATCTTATTGATAGTATTTTGAGGAATGATCACGGTATTCCTGTTTATATAATGAGCCAGGCGATAAACATCTGTTTTATAAACATCACCAATAACAGAGAGGCCTCCTGACATATCTCCATACAAGGTTCCATATCCTACCGCGGCTTCACTCTTATTTGAAGTATTTAATAAAATGCATCCTTCTTTATTTGATACGGCCATTAGAAGAACCGCTCTGATCCTGGCCTGTATGTTTTCCTCTGTAACATCCCTCTCTTTTCCATCAAAGAGAGGAGAAAGAACATCTTCAAAAGTTGTAAATGGTTCCTCAATACTGACAATATCATATCTGACTCTGAGGTTACTGGCAAGAGTAACAGCATCTTTTACCGAATGATCGGAAGAATACCTGGAAGGCATAAGAAGTACTCTTACATTTTGATTTCCAAGCGCTTCTGCAGCAAGGCAAAGGCAGACAGCAGAATCGATTCCACCGGAGAGTCCTATGATGCAACTCGTAAATCCTGTTTTCATAAAATAATCACGTATTCCTGTAACAATACCTTTATATATCAGAGGAATAACATCAGGTCTTGTAACTTCATTCCTGATTATCTTCGATATAACTTCTTCGAATTTGAATGTGTATATCGATTCTTCGAAAAAAGGCAGTTGCCTGAATATTTCACCCTTTTCATTCAGTACTAATGAAGCGCCGTCGAATATAAGTTCAGTATTTGCACCGGTCTGATTTACAGTAATTACCGGTATCTTATATTTCCTTGCTTTTGATATGAAAATATTCTCTTTTGCTTCAATTTTAGAATATGAAAAAGGAGAGGCCGCGATATTTATAACCAGATCAGGACTCTGTTTTGCCAGTTCCTCCATGGGAGAAACTGTGTAAAGTCTTGATTTTTCAAATTCATTATCGAAGGGTTGTTCATCCCATAAGTCTTCACAGATTGTAATTGCAAGATTTAATCCTCTGAACGGAAAAATGGAAAAAGATTTCTCGGGTTCAAAGTATCTGTATTCGTCGAAGATATCATATGTTGGAAGAAGAGCCTTGTTGGCACAAAAGATTACTTTACCTTCAGACAGGACCAGGGCGGAGTTATGGAGTTTTTTACCTTCAGGTTTTTTGTTCAGGGTAGGTGAGCCGACAATAGCAGTAATTCCGGTACACTCCCTGGCAATCTCATTGACAGTAGCATTACATTTTTCAATAAAATCAAGCCGGTCAAGAAGATCAAGAGGGGGGTATCCGGGTATGCACAGCTCAGAAAATACTATAAGATCCGATCCTTCTGCCTTTGCCTTGTTTATCGCATTGCAAATCAATGTCCTGTTCAGATCAAAATTACCAATATGATAGTTCAGTTGTGCAACTGATATTTTCATCAGTTTATTTCAAAAGTTAATTCCAAGTCTGAGAGATACTATTTTATGCGAGATCTTGTCTGTAAGCTGCTTCCCGGTCTCCTTTGTAATATCAAGGAAATTATTGTCGAAATTCAAACCTAGTAAAAGACCTGTTGCCCCTCCGAGAGAATACTCAATTCCCGCTGAAACATGGTAAGAAAGATTGAACATATTCAACTCTTTTTTAGCGTTTTCACCTGAAATACCTAGTGAAGGGATATCGACTTTACTTCCGATTACAATCTTGGGATCAAAACCTAAATCAGTGAAGAAAGTAAAGTAGCCGATCTGATTTGATTGTAGTTTTAAGCCAATCGGAACAGACAGATACTGAATTTTATAAATGATCGGTTTCCCTGGCAAGACTTCTGAATTGGCATTGGCATTGGTGAACTCCATCACGGTTGTATCTTTGCTTACGAGCCTTCCCCCTGCATTGATAAGATTAATACCCGTGGAAAAGGAATAGTTTGGCGTAAAATACTTATTATACGACAACCCAAAACTGAAACCCGGTCTGGCACCATCATTTTTTACAGCGCTAATATCGGACGAAAACCAGGTGATAGACGGATCGACATGTACGCCAAAACCTATTTTCTGCTGAGATTGACTGAGCGCATTCTGGATAACAGCAAAAAGCAGTAAAAATGAAACAATTGCCAGGCGCCCGGGAATATTATTAAAAATCTTCATATTAAATGCATTTCATTAATCTAATCCAATGTAAAAATAACAAATATTAATTGAAGTTATTGTATAGTTTTTATAAGTTGCCCGATTACCAAAAAAGTGTTTATTTTTGAGTGCCAATAAAAGAGAACATTATGAAAATACGCATTAGTCAGCCTATATTCCTGATATTTCTTATTCTGCTGAATTTATCGTGTAAAAAAAATCATTATAAAGTCAATACTTCATCAATCAGCGTAAACATCAAAATAAAAAGACTTGAAAAAGATATTTTCACTCTTAATCCTGATGAGATTGTATATAAAGTGCCTTCCCTGAAAGAGAAATATAAAGGATTCCTTCCGTTGTTCAGTTATGTAATTAATACAGGTGATATAAATGAGCCTTCATTTGGCGATATGCTGGTGAGGTTCTGTACTGATAAGCAGAACAATGATGTTTTTTCTCAGGCCATGAAATTATATCCTGATGTTGATAAAATTGAAGCCGGTCTCCAGGAAGCATTCAGACATTATCTTTATTATTTCCCCGGCAGGAATGTACCTGCTGTATTTACATGTATAACAGGATTTAACAACAGCATAATTACAGGTGATTCAGTGCTCGGGATAGGTTTGGACCGGTACCTTGGTGCTGACTGTGAGTATTATCCCAGGCTCGAGATCTATAAATATATAGCTGCACGAATGACTCCCATGAATATTGTTCCTGACTGCATGTATGGATGGGGTGCATCGGAATGGGATTTTGCAGCACTTAAATATCCTGCCGATAATGTAATGACAGAAATGATACATAATGGCAAGCTTAAATATTTTGAGAAGTGTATGTTGCCGGATACCCCTGATGACTTAATCTTCGGTTTTACTGCTGACCAGTTAAAATTTTGTAAGAATAATGAAAGTCAGATGTGGCAATACCTGGTAGAAAATGATCTGTTATTTAACACAGAACAGTTCACGATCAGGAAACTTACAGGGGAAGCACCTTTCACCAGCTATTTCTCAAAGGAATCTCCGGGGAGAGCAGCTGTGTGGCTTGGATTCAGGATAGTCGAATCATACATGATAAGGAACCAGAACGTTAAACTTGAGGACATGATGAAGGATACAGATATTCAGGGTATCCTTGAAAAAGCTAAATACAGCCCGCAATAAAAAAGGCTGTACCTGTAGATACAGCCTTAAACTTTTAGGTTGCAATGCTATTCAGGATGGATTGCCTCGACAGGGCAAACATCAGCACAAGCACCACAGTCAGTGCATACATCCGGATTAATTTTATAGATGTCGCCTTCTGATATTGCTTCAACCGGACACTCGTCAATACAAGTTCCGCAAGCAGTACAATCGTCATTAATTTTGTAAGCCATTTCGATTATTTTTATGATTGATAATTACAATTAGTGCACAAAATTACCTTATTTTTTTAATTAGAAAAAGAAACATGATAAATATCTATTAATTAAGACAGGATTTATTAATAGAATGTTATAATAACAAATTATGACTGTCGGCTTTCANTAAGAATTCAAATATTTTTTCTAATAATAGGCTAAACAATCATTAAAAATGCTCTTGATTTTTTCTAAACCCTTCCCCCTTCCCCCCCGATAAATCGGGGCAGGCTTTCCCTTAAACAATAAAGGAAGGGGAGAAATTACTCATATACAACGGATTACACCCCTGCCCTTAGACTTAAGGGAGGTGGACCAGGGGAGGGTTCAAAAAATNCATGAAATTGATTTATTATATATTATATTATTGATTGCCGACACGCATATTAATGAATTATACACCATCCAGCTGAGGTTAGCAACCCCGGTTATAGGTCCATTCTCATCAATATCGAAATCTGCTGTATGCAGTTTCCTTATTTCAGATATTAAAAAAGGTATTAAATGAGGCTGTTAAAAATCAAGACTGAATGACAGGTAGAATATTTTTGGCAAAACATAATGATTTTCAATTCCCCATGCCCAGTCAGCTCTAACGAAATATCCGAAGATCTGTGCTCTTGCACCTGCTCCGAAGCCTGCAACAATTGGTTCCCTGTTGGCATCAATAGTGACAGACACTGGTCCATTTGAAATTTTCTCAGTGTCATAGCCATTCTTCCCTGACCAGGGAGATTTTCCGGACCATGCTGTTCCTATATCACCAAAACCTACTACCTGCAGACTGTTGAGGAAATTGGAACGAAGGGGATGCCCTGCGAAATATCTTACGAAAGGCCATCTTAATTCGCTGTTTATCAGGGCAAAATTGTTTCCGTTTCTGATATTCTGTGTGAATCCTCGCATATTGGTTGCAAGTGCCTGAAATCCATAATTCACATTTGGAGTTACAGGGATAGAGGTATTGAACATGGGGTATTTATTAAACAGATAGCCCATCCAGTTGTCGACACCTCCGAGGTAATATATCAGTTTGGTAGGTCCAAAAGATGAGCTTGCAGCAAATCTGTTCGCCCAGATAAGTTCCCTGTGTATCCTGATATATTTCCTGAAATCGACTCCAAGCACAATCATATCTGATCTGCTCCGGGTAATTTCTCTATAGTATTCTCCGAAGATCTTAAACCTGGTACCAAAATATATATTTACACTTCTCTTCCTGGTATTGTCATAGATAACTTCTCCTTTAAGACTTGCCCAGTTCTGCGAATAATTTTTATGGTTCAGCGATGCCATATCTGTAGCCAGGTAAACAAACCTGTCGTTTCTGTACGAAAGTGTTCCCTTAAGTGCGAGTACAGGAGTAATAGGTTTGGCATAGGAGAGATAGATATTATGAGTAAATGCTTTGATCAGCGTATCTCCTGAACTTGCATAATATGCCTGTCTGTGGAATATTAGTTGTTTATCAAATGTTCCCTGGAGATTCTCAACACTGAGAAGATATTCATTACTGTCGAAATTTCCTGAGAACCTGAAACCTCCTGTGATCCTGTAGTTTTCGAACAGATCCAGTGTTCCGAATCTCGTCATCACATTAACTCCGGGGTTAAAGTATGGTGAGCCGCCGCTATATACCTGGTAGGAATTATTAAGGAAACTGAAGTCGATCTGGTTTACAATGTAATTATTATAAAAAGAAGTTTCATAAATCCTTACAAGAGGGAGCCTTAAGACTGCAGTATCCAGATCGATATCCATATATTGCTTGCGCCATAACTGATCGTAATAATTCTGTTTCTCTTTTTCAAAAATGTAATGGTTAATATCAATTGGCTCATTACTGACATAGTACTCATAAAGAGGTTTGGTAAGAGTATCCCTTCTTTTCTTATCTTCAGCTAGCAGCCATTGTCTCAATTGATTAATACTGTCAGCCTTATGAAGCAAACGGGTTCTCTCTTTCCTGAATGTACTTTGAACAATTTCCCCCGCAGGAACAGGTTCCGATTTCCCAAGCTCTCCTTTCCTTAAAACATATTTTCTGTTACTGAACAGAATTTCTCCGTATGAGTCCGATCCGTTTGCAACTGATTGATTGATAATATTCCTATCGTAATTCGTATTAGGAAGTGAATTGATAAAATGTCGGTAATGAGTGGCAGTATCGATATAACTGACAGAGCTGTCGAACTTTGCTATGTATCTGTTAATTACTCCATTCTGATCACCTTTGTAGGATAATTTGTTTTTTGAAATTCCTGTCGCCTCAAATCTGTCGTTATATTTACCTTCTGTGAGCCGGACAAGAAGATTGTTTTTTTTATTCAGGTTATAACTGAAAAGGTCAAAATCAGGTGACAGCTTCTCATAAGGACTACCTGTATTTGTAAGAGTATCTGATAACCTGTTAGACGAAAAGATAATCTCATCAGGGGATCCCTTAAGAAATGAAGGGTTAAGATCATCGGAAATGTCCCTTGTGACCTGCTCGTTTGTTCCTGAAGCAATTGTATGAATATAAATATCTGTTATCCCGTCTTTCACAGCTGAGAATGCGAGTCGTGATCCTTCCGGAGAGTATGAGAAATCGAGAACTTTATCAAAGTAGAGCAGATTTCTTTTCTCAGTGGTTTTATCGTTGATCCGGTAAAAATACATTACCAGATCAGATTTTTCATCATTGATAAACGTAAGGATCTTCCCACTGGGGTGCCATGCCATTACAGGATAAGTTTTGTCAGTGACCTGTTCAAACTTTGGTTCTTTCCTGAAAATGATTTTTTGTTTTCCGGTTGCCTGATTGTAAAGCCATATCCTTTTTCTTCCCCAATCGTTTGTCACATAAGCAATGTATTCTCCACCCGGACTTACCTTTACCTGCTGAAAAATCTGTTCTTTTTTTGACTTCCTGATTACGTCTTTATCATCGGAAGGACGGTTTTTGTCTCCTGAAAATTCATCAGTATAATATTTCTGCCACTCCTTGAGAATATCTTTAAGGTCCTTTCCGACAACATAAAGAAAACCATCATCTACATTTTTATAGATCTTGGTCAGGTATATAATATTTGGTATCAACGCATCTCCATACACTTTTCCGACGAATCTCCAGAAAGATTGTCCGGCATCAATTGCATCATCATATTCAAGATGGTTGATATTTTTAAATTTACCTGATTTGAAACCGTCCTTTACACGGTTTTCAGCATTGTAATCCCAGCCATAACCAACATAACGGATTAATCCTTTGATGTACCAGTCGGGCATAAAAATAAGCGAAGAACTTGATATCCTGTCTTTTACATCGGCATTATATAGCATCTCATTGATAATCACCTCTGTAATCGAAGCGACTATCTGTTTCTGATAAGCAACATGATCGCCTTCATAATAAAGGGAAACTTTATTTTTTATGATCCTGCTGTACCCCCCTGTATTGTAGCTATCCTCGTCAAATGTTACCAGACCGATGTTTGATTGTTTGTATTCGGAGTTCTTATTGTATATTATAAAAATCAGTCTTTTTTCCAGTGTGTAATCAAAGAAGTCCTCTATTTCAGCAAGCTTCTTTGTTGCATAATCCGCAGTAAACTCGGCAAGATCACGGCCGAATTCGTTAAAGTAGCAGTCAAAATTGTCGAACCGGTAGTACTCCCAGTAGTAATTATAGTATTGAACCTTATTTTTCCCGAATGACATCTGGTGACCATTATAAAACTGACAGTTAGCATTTAAATAAAAAATGCACCCTATAAGAATGATAATCAGTTTTTTGATATTTCTCATTATTTAAATGGTCATGAGATAGCCGGATTTTTTATCAACAAATTTTGTTCCAAAAAGTCCGGGTCAGGCAGCAAAACTAATGATAATCTGTTTTAAACTGTATAAAAAGATTAAACTTTATTATTTTTACGGCATATTATCAGGATTGATATTTCGGTCTGATATTTGTTGAGTGTTATGCAACCAAAATGCAATTTTGATTGTTATTAAGGGGTAAATGATATAAACAGGTATATATTTTCCTGAACAAAAGCTAAATTTTCAATGTACTTAAATTTAAAACTGATATGAAAAGGTTATTTTTATTTATTTCGCTGATTATTCTCGCAACAGCATTACATGCACAGTATGCGCTTACAAAAATGAAATTGTCGGCAACTGAACATGACTTTGGAACTTTTAAAGAAGATGCAGGCAGGCAGACCTTTGATTTTATAGTGACAAATACCGGCTCTGAGCCTCTGATGATCCAGAATGTTGTTGCTTCATGCGGTTGCACGACTCCTGATTGGACGAGACAGCCTATTCCGGCAGGTGCAGATGGCAAAGTTACAGCTATCTATGATCCCAAAGACAGGCCGGGTCCTTTTAATAAAACACTTTCGGTTTATACAAACACCAAACCTGAAGTTGTAGTTCTTACAATAAAAGGAGAAGTAACTGCACGTGAAAAAACTGTTGAAGAATTGTTTACTTTTCTTGTAGGTACGGATAAGACAACAGTGAGATTCGAGAGTAACCATCTGGCTTTTACAAATATAAAGAAGACTGAAAAGAAAATAAGAGTAATGCAGCTTATAAATACTTCTGAAGCTCCAGTGAAAGTTGAATTTGATGGTATGCAGGCTTACCTTTCACTTAAGTCTAATCCCGAAACTCTCAAACCGGGGCAGAAAGGGGTAGTTGAAGGAACATATGATGCCACAAAGAATCCAAATTGGGGAAATGTTCAGGATATGGTGAAAGTTAAACTTAATGGTGTGGCTCAGGAAAATGTGTATTACTACATCTCGGCTAACCTGGTTGAAGATTTTTCCGCACTTACCAAAGAACAGGTTGCAAATGCGCCGGTTTTCAAACTGGTATCAAATACTTATGACCTTGGCAAAATAAAAGGCAGCACTCAGAATGATGTTGAATTTAAATTTACCAACACGGGGAAAAGTGATTTGCTTATCAGGCATGTAAGAGCTACCTGCGGATGTACAGCTGTTCAGCAGGGTACCCAGGGCGTCGGCATAAAACCGGGAGAATCGAGTTCAATAAAAGCTACCTTCTCTTCAGGAGGTTATAATGGAAAAGTTACGAAAGCAATCTACGTTTATACCAACGATCCGCAGAATTCAGAGGTAGTGCTTATGCTCACTGCTGAGGTTGAACAACCTGTTTCAAATAAGTAAGATATTACTATAAAAGGAAATTATTTATAATATTCAAAAGGGTGTGAGGTGATAAACTGACACCCTTTTGTTATTTTTGTGATAACCTGACAGATGAATGAATAAGAAAAAGGAATACAAAAGTGCATTGAAGGTCCAGACGGGAATACCACAACCTCCCAGTGTAAATCCTCATGTCCTTTCCCATGCCGGAAGAAAAAGCCGCAAAAAATATTCGATTGATGAGTACTTTGATGGTATCGTTAACGGGAACAGAACTATACTTAGTCAGGCAATAACCCTGGTTGAGAGTTCGTTGACGGAACATTATGAGACTGCCCAGGCTATAATAGAGAAATGTCTTCCATATAGTTCAAAATCAATCAGGATAGGCATTACCGGGGTACCTGGCGCCGGGAAAAGCACTTTCATTGAAGCTTTTGGATTACACATTACTTCAGGAGGAAGAAAACTGGCTGTTCTTACTATTGATCCCAGCAGTGAGCAAACCAAAGGCAGCATACTGGGTGATAAAACCAGGATGATTCAGCTGAGTATCCATCCACGTGCTTTTATCAGGCCATCTCCTGCTGCAGGAACTCTTGGTGGTGTGGCAAGAAAAACCAGAGAGACTATTATACTATGCGAAGCTGCCGGTTTCGATACTATTCTTATTGAGACAGTGGGAGTAGGACAATCTGAAACCGAAGTTCATTCTATGGTGGATATTTTTCTTCTGCTTATGCTTGCAGGGGCAGGCGATGAGCTTCAGGGTATTAAACGTGGGATTACCGAGATGGCTGATCTGATTGCTATTACCAAGGCCGATGGACCAAATAAACTCATAGCTGATACTGCCAGGGTATCATTTCAGAATGCACTTCATCTGTTCCCTCCCAAACCATCAGGATATGAGCCACAGGTGCTTACCTGTTCAGCCAGGAACAATGAGGGTATTGTTGAGCTTTGGACTGCAATCAGCGACTACATAAAATATACCCAGGAATCGGGATACTTCGATCAGCTCAGGAAACAACAGGCAGTTATCAGAATGCATGCTTCAATTCTTGAATATCTGAATAACACATTCTACGGTAACGAAGAGGTCATGAAACTGAAACCGTTACTCGAGAAACAGCTGTATGAAGGTACGATTACATCATATAAAGCTGCACTGAGTTTACTTGATAAATACTTCAAAAGATAAAACCAATTGACAATAATTCATATCTTTGGTCCCTCCGAATAACATTTTAATTGTTACAAATTCAAAAATGAAATGAAAAAACTTGTTTATCTTCTTGTTATTGCTTCAATAGCAGGCGCCTGTTCTTCAAAGCCCCATTACGTTATAAAAGGAAAGATTGTTGGTTCAGACAGTATCACTTTTTTAATCCAGAAAAGGGAAGCAGGAAAGATGATTACTCTCGATTCAGCTGTTTCCAGAAAAGGTTCATTCACTATGAAAAAAGGTGCAGTTGACTATCCTCAGCTTGTAATACTTGTAGCCGGGAACACAAAAAAAAGGACATCATTCTATATTGAGAACTCTGAAATAACAATAAAGGGATCCCTTGATTCCTTATTCAAGGCAAAGATTACAGGTTCAAAAACACAGGATGAGTATCAGGAACTGGTTGATGCAAATAAACCTCTTACTGATAAATATTCAAAAACCTATGTTGAATACCAGGCAGCCCGTCAGGAAGGAAATACCGCAAGAGTAGCAGAACTTGAAAAGAAGGCTGATTCGATTCAGACTGAGATGACAGCTCTTCAGAAATCATTTATAAAGACAAATCCATCTTCGTATGTTACTCCTTCAATCATTACAAGTATAAGCTACGAAATGGAGGCAGTTGAACTGGAATCTTTGATAAATAGTCTGGATACGACAATCGCCGCCCTGCCGCAGATAAAAGCTCTGAAAGAGAGAGTAGAAGTAATGAAGTCGGTTGCTATTGGGCAGAAAGCACCTGATTTTACGATGAGCGATGTTAATGAGAAACCGGTTGCCCTATCCTCAAAAATAGGATCGAAACTTTTGCTAATTGACTTCTGGGCAGCCTGGTGTGGCCCATGTCGTCAGGAAAATCCCAACGTTGTTAAGGTATACAAAGAATTTAGCAAAAAAGGATTTGATGTATTTGGTGTTTCGCTTGATCAGAAAAAAGAGGACTGGGTTAAGGCTATTGCTGATGACAAACTCACCTGGACACATGTTTCTGATCTTCAATACTGGAGTAGTGCAGCAGCAAAAATGTATGCTGTAAACGCCATCCCTGCTAACTTTCTTCTTGATGAAAAAGGAATAATAATTGGTAAGAACCTGCGGGGGGATGATCTCTATAATAAGGTTAAAGAAATATTAGGAACGAAGAAATAGGCGTAAGGCTCCCGATAGCCATCGGGAAGGCGTCAGTAAGAATTATAAATAAAGGCTGTCTCTGTAATTGAGCAGCCTTTTGTGTTGTTCAGTACTTTCATTCTTCCTTCTTTATCTCCTCCAGGATAAATCCCGTACCCCGTACTGTCCTGATATCTATATTCTTATCCTCAGAGACATACTTTCTTAATCTGCTAATAAAAACATCCATGCTTCTGCCCAGAAAATAATCGTCTTCTCCCCATATTTCAGTAAGGATATCTTCCCTTGCAAGGATTTTATTCTTATTAATAATGAAATATTTCAGAAGCTGTGCCTCTTTGAGTGTAAGCTTCTCTTTGGTGTTTCCCGATATCAGCTCGAGTGTATTATATTTAAGTATGGTATTGGATACCTTGAATTCGTCATTTGATGATGAATAAGCACGCTTAAGTATATTATTTATACGGAGTATCAGAACTTCAGGATCAAAAGGTTTGGTAATATAATCATCAGCTCCTATCTTCAAACCTCGTACAATATCCTCCTTCAGACTTTTTGCTGTGAGGAAAATTACCGGAACATCTGGCTGAGCCTCTTTTATTTTCTCAGCGAGGGTGAAGCCATCCATTTCAGGCATCATCACATCCAGAACACAAATATCAAACTTGTCCTTGTTAAATAATTCCCATGCCTCTTTTCCATCACGACCCAGAGTAACATTAAAACCACTGATACTGATATATTGAGTCAATATGTTCCCGAAATCCCTGTCATCTTCAGCTATTAAAACTTTCATATCCCGAATATTTTATATTTTTTAATTGAAGTAAGTTACATTAAAATCCTGAATAATCACTCTGATTTTACAATTTCCGACAATTGGGAGATCCCGTTTTCACTTATTGCTTCAATTGCAAAATAGTAAGGAATATCTTTGTCCATTGCTTTGAGCCAGTACTCATTAGCACCATAAATCATAATACAATTGTAAAGTTTATCAGGAGCTGTACCCATATAAATGTTATATGCATAGGCATTGTCAACCATTGTCCATTTCAGCCATGCACTACGTTTGTCTTTTTCAGTACGCAATACAATGAAATTATTTACGGTATCAGGTTTGTCTCCGTGTCCTGAGCCAAAGATACGCAGACCACTTATTGCAAACTTTCCTGTAGGAACATGAAGATTCTCCAGTTTAATGAACCGTGCTTCTACCTGTCCGGATAATTCGATATAATCATGTGGTATATCACTGGTGTTTTTGCTTTTATCAATAAGTACCTCCCATTTTTTTCCGTCTTTGGAAGAATAGAGTTTATATTGATGAAAGATGCTTGTCTGTTTGCCAAGAAAAGCAGCATCCTGATCGGCATAATTAATCTGGATGGCCTTAATAGCTGAGACCTCTCCAAGATCAGAGGAGATCCATTCGCCTGGTTCCCCTGTTGAAGCAGACCAGTAACTCTTTATACTTTCGTCAACAGCATTATTTGCAGGGTATCCGACAAGGGAAGAAGAAACCATTACAGGTTTATTATAGTTGAGCAACATCCATCCTGTAAACCTGCTAACGAGGTGATCTTCTTCTCCATCTGGCAGGTAATTGGGGTAGTCGCCAAATGCAGTGTTACAGTACATTATGTCATTCCTGTCGAAACCGGCAGGCCATAGTCCCAGCCTACGTTCAAAACTGTTTTTTACTGAAATGCTTATTGTACTGATATGCCAGTAGTTGTTCCATTTATCCTGGAATGTTGCCCCATGTCCGGCACCTCGTGCAAATCCTCCGGGTTTCCAGGAGAGAGGCATTGGCTGGTGAATATAATTACCCAGGGGATTGTCAGCCACTGCAACTCCATCAGCATAACCACTGATCTCTGTTCCCGGCGCACCATATTGCAGATAATATTTTCCGTTGTGTTTTGTCATCCAGGCGCCTTCGATAAACGGGTTTAAAAATGTATTGTCAGAATATTCACCAAAACGCTGCCAGCCGAATTTTTCACAATTAAGCAGAAGAAGTTCCTTTCTTGTACCGACAGGTTTGAATGTCTTCCTGCTTATTTCAATTCCGTAAATAGGATAAGCGTTGCTGCTGCCGTTATACATGTATAATTTTCCGTCGTCATCAGTAAAGAAATCTGGATCCCATCCTCCTATCTCGAGTGCAGGAAGAGCTTCATTCCATTCATTGGCTTTCGGATCTGTGCTCATCCAAATCGGGAAATTTGTGGAATATGTAGATCCGAATACAAGCAAAGTATCTCCCTGAACCCANACGGCAGGGGCACANAGATCGTCATAAACTTTATGGTAAGATTTCAGAAAAGATCTTGAAATAAAGTTCCAGTGATTCAAATCATTGCTCCACCAGTAACCCCACTGGTTTGTTGAAAAGAGATAGTAATCTCCTTTAAAAAGGACAATTACAGGATCAGCAGTTGCCCTGTGTTTTCCTGAGACAGTAAAGTTAGGAATAGGACAATAGCCATAATCAAGATTCATCGGATTGCAGTAGGTTTTCTGAGCCGGTGAAACGGTACAAATCATAAATAATAACAGTGCTGCAAGAATATTATAAGCTCTTATAATGCAGGTGTTTTTTTCTCTGCTATTGAAGCTTGCGTGAGGAGTCATAAAAAGAGGTTATGATTTAGTTGGTAATATAACAGTAAAAGTGCTTCCTTTTCCGGGTCTGCTGCTCACAGTAACATCTCCACCATGAGCTTCTGCAATTTTTTTGACATAATATAAGCCAAGCCCGAGTCCTTTGAATTTATGAATGTTGCCTGTTGTGGCCCTGTAGAATTTATCGAAGATGTGTTTCTGATCGAGTTTATTGATTCCTATTCCATTATCAGCTACTTTTATGCAAACATTATTCTCTTCTGTAAAACCTTCAATATCAATTACAGGTGCCTTATCGGAATACTTTACTGCATTGGAAAGCAGGTTGTTGAGAAGAGTGGTGAAATAAATTACATCGAGGTCGGCTTTAGCTCCGCTGAAATTGTATTTCTGGTTAATAGATGCATTATTTCCACCACCTGATTTGAAGCTATCAACAACATCGTTCATCAGTTCTTCAATTTCAACTGTTTTCTTATCAAGCTGGAACTGGGTTCTCTCCCACATGCTTATTTCGAGGATCATATTTATAAGCTGATTCAGATGAACGCTCTGTTTGCCGATAAGCTTAGCCGTCTCAAGAATTTTGGCATCATCATTTCTTATCTGCACCATTTCCAGTGTCTTCCCGGCTACTGTAATTGTGGACAACGGTGTTTTCAGCTCATGAGTCATATTATTTATGAAGTCAGTTTTGAGATTCGATAACCTTCTTTCTTCCATAAGGTTTCTGTAGGTTATCATGAACATTATACCCACCAGGATTATACTTAAGGAACTCAATCCAAGNGAACCAGATGTCTCTTTCAGGATCACTTTTTGTTTGTCGGAAAAATCGATATAATAATCAACAAGTACTCTGTAATGATCTCCTTCAAGCCAGAACCAGTTGATGAATATTTTCGAGCTTGAAATTTCTGACAAACCCTGTCTTTTGCCCCGGTCAGATAGTTTACGGTTTGCAAAGCTCTGGCTCCTGTAAACTACTGTCGTGTCACTATTTATTATTTCAAGGTTATTTATCACAATCGTATAGTTGAAATTCTTTTCCATTCCCCTCATTTCAAAGTATTTGGAAAGCAATTCGGAAAGATCCTGCTCCTGGTTTACAACTTTTGTGAAATATTCCAGGATCTCTTTCTTCTTGGCATCAAGTTTCTGTTGATCGGTGATCTGTTTTAATTCATTTATATATAGATTTGATTTATCATTTAAGAGGATCCTGACAGTATCAAAACCATCCGTCGACATTGATCTCTTTATATAATTAAAGCCCTCCTGAGATCTCATGGTGTAACTTAATGAAAACATCTCGCTCTTCTGTTTCCAGACGCCGACTATTATAAACACCTGAACAGATATCAGAATTAATATGGATGATATACCAAGAAGCAATACAGTATTTTTCTTTTTCATCGAAATGAAGTTTTTACTTTCCCAAAATTATTCATTTTATCGACACCACAGGACTGTCCTCAAAACATTAACCCGGTGTTAACCCGGTGTTAACAAAATATCGAAAACAGCTGCCGTATCTTTACACAGTCAAACTTAATAAAGGCAGTCATGAAAAAGATTAAAGTTTTATTAATAGCAATTTTCCTTATCTCAGCCGGCTCATCTTTCCAGGTGATTAATGCTCAGGAGAAGACAAAAGCAGAACTGGAAAAGGAACAGAAGCTACAGCAGGCAATCGAACTGCAGAAAAAAGCACTGACTGATCAAAAGAAAGCCCAGGCAGAGGCAGAAGCTTCAATTGATGATCAGAATGACAAACTGGATGAACTGGACAACGATTTGGAGCTCAATATTGAAGCTACTGCGAAAGCAGGAGATAGGGTCAGGGCTCTAAGGCAGAGAGGTAACGGTGTATGGACCACAGGTGAACCATTTATCATCAACTCCGACGGAATGGAATTTTATGGTCACGGTTTTGGTGGTGATGGCGAAAGGACCACCTGGGATTTTTCAAAATCAGTAAAAGAAAACAGTTTTACAAAAGAGTACGCTTTTGATGTTGAGAAAACTGCAAATACTGTCGTAATGTCTGTAATGGGCGATTGCAAAGCTGGTGAAATCCGTATAAAGATAGTGATGCCCAGTGGGAAAAACTATTCCGATATCCTGATAGATGAATTCGGCAATCTCAACTGGAGAAAATCATTCACTATCTCTGAAACAGAAAACCAGGATAAAGCGGGAGAATGGAAATTTCAGATCAATTCTACCAAAGCAACAGGTTTTTTCAAAATATCTCTTCAGACTTATTAGTTTTCATTCCTTGTATTAAGGGGACTGGTATAAGAGGGGGCCAGTCCTTTTTTT
>JGI20214J51088_10000219_pt1 | contig 41736 bp, 41 predicted proteins | sample WetSurMetagenome_FD_51088 | JGI IMG/M metagenome (IMG submission 51088) | reverse complement strand
TTGGCTGCCTCTTTTGCGGGGGTTGCCAAGCCAGGTCAAAGGCGCTGGATTCAGGGTCCAGTCACGAAGGTGTTCGTGGGTTCGAATCCCATCCCCCGCACTTAATTACTAGTAAGGCATAAATACCAGGAAGCGTATTATTTTTAGTTTGGTGAGCCTTCATGGTGATGCCTGATAAGTCCAGATATGTTTACTTATACCTTCCTTCTGCCGAGGATAAAGCCCGCTGGGATAAACTCGCCCAAGATGCAGGACTGCCCCTCTCCAAGTTTGTCATTGAGGTAGTTGAAAACGCTCTGGCAGAGAACACTGACTTCAAACCACGCGGAGAACTTGTGAAAGAGATGGGCAAGCTCAGAAGTGAAAATAAGGAACTCCGCGATGATGTCAAGCAGAAGAAGATCGTGCTTGAGAAGTACGAAAATGAGTTGAAGAGGTATCGCAGCGAGGCTTTCCTGGATGATCAGTTCAAAGGTGTCAGGAAATACAGCAAGCCGATCATAGACATCCTGAAACGAGGGGCGACAGTCGATAGCTATAATCTCCTTGAAGAATTGGGCATCGATATCACGGATACCGATCTGGTGGGTGCAGTATCCACCCAGCTTGAGGAACTGGAGTCCTATGGTCTGGTTACCAACACATCTCGCGGCTGGAGATGGACAATATGAGCGAAGCCAAAGAAATGGTTCCAACAGATCCATGTTTGGATTTGATTGCCCAATTCCGGGGTGACTGTGAAGTCCGTGGTCTGTCCCCAGAATCTGCCAGGCGTTACTTTTCCTCCCTGCGCATATATTCCCAGTATCTGGTCAGCAAGAACCAGGATATGCTACAGGCTGATAAGAATGTCATCAAGGGCTTTCTGGAATATCTGCGCAAAGAGAGAGAGGTGAGCAAAAAGACCGTCGAGAACTACTTCTGCGCCCTGTCTAGCTTCTACGACTATCTGGAATATGAAGAATACGTGGATAAGAATCCAATCAATCCGGTCAGGAAACGGTATCTGCACCGGTATAAGGACAATGATGACGGTCAGACAAGGAAACTGATCTCTGTCGAGGAGATGACTCGTCTGATCAACTCTGTCCTTGATATCAGGGACAAGACGATCATCACCTTGCTCGCGAAGACAGGAATCCGGCGCAATGAACTGATCAAGCTTGATGTTGAGGATATGGATCTGGTGGATGGGAGCATCAGGCTGAAGCCGACACCAAAGAGGACGAACCGCACGGTATTCTTCGATGACGAAACCGCTCTTATACTCCACCGCTGGCTTCGTATGAGATCATCCCGCAATCCCAAGAACATATCGGCGCTATTCGTGAATAATGATGGCGGCAGACTCAATCGCAACGGCGTGTACCTGGCTGTTACCAAGGCAGCCGAGAGGATGGGTCTTCATAATCCCAATTCGGATCGCTCTGAGGATCATTTCAGTCCGCACTGTTGCCGTCATTGGTTCACTACGCATTTGCGCCGGGCTGGCATGTCTCGCGAATTCATCCAGGAATTGAGGGGAGACGTGCGGAAGGAAGCCATCGATATCTATGATCACATTGATAAGAAGGAACTTCGCGAGAGCTACCTCGCGCATATACCTCAATTGGGGGTTTAAACGTCCTGATTTCCAAGATCCAGAAAATGATTGCCAAGTTTTTTTAGCGCCCTAATAATTGCAGTATCGATATCACCTCTGTACACACCGTAATCCTCAAGAGCAGCCAAAAAATTATCCTGATCAATTATTGTGGCTTCATCTCTACTCATGCAACTGCGCATATTGTATCTAAACCACCATAATTCGATTCGATCCAGAAGTTCTTCGGCATTATTTTCACAAAATGGGATATCATATGATTGTGGCTCTTCATCCGAGAAGACCATATAATGTAGCTCCTTTAGCAATATCTCTGACGAAAGTTCCTTTCGGTATTTAGGTTCATCATTTAGGCAACACTCAGCACAAACACATTCTATATGTACTTCATCTAATAAGTTTTCCATAAAATTGTGAAATATCTCATGAAATATGCTCCCCATCGACCTCATATAGTTGCTTGCTCTAATATTCCGATACGGGAAGCCAATGTCATATCTTCTATTGGTTATCACCATTTCCTTAATTATAGATGCAAGAATATTAAGATCTTTTTTAATATAATATGGAGTTTCTTTATAATCTCCTTCTCTCTTTGGTATTGACATTACGTTTCCAACATTTATTGACTTTTTATAGCCTTTCGGTTTTTTTGGTCTATCTGATTTTCTTGGCATTCCTTGAAATATAAATCCTCTATCCTCTAATTCCTTTAATCGAGGGTTAAGATTGCTCTCTTCCTTGCCGAGAGCCTCTGCAAGTTCCCATCCTGCGTGTCCTTTGTCGTCCAATAGCATCATAAGGGCTTCGAACTGGCTTTCGGTCAACATTAAAGTTTGGATTCACATCCCTTTTTAAAAAGATTTCGCCATCAAGAACCGTTTATTGAACGAAAATTTGGGGAATAAATGGTTATTGTCATATTGGATACTGTGCAATCGATTATTCTTAAGATGATTGAATTATAAAAACTGAATATAAACTCTAAAAACATAGTGGTAGTTGGTGAAAAGATATGACACGACACCAACTGGGACTGAATTGCCTTGGCTTCTATGAGGAAGCCGTTGGCATACTGCATGGAATAGATATCGACCAGGGGTTGCTGATCGCCCGGATAAGCAAGGTGATCCTTGCTCTTCCAATTGAATTGGAAGCCAAACTGGCTCCACTCATGGGCACACGCATTGGAATCCTGCGTACGGATATTCTGGGCAAGGAGTATCTCGTAAGGAGAATCCCAGAAAAGAAGGCTCAGGCATTGGATGAAATCAAAATGAATGATTTGACCGCGCCAAAAGCTCAAAGAGAGATGGGAATTGCTTAAAGATCAGCGAATCAGAATAATATATACAAAAAGGTGAACTAATATGGTAAATGGACATGTGGAAGTCAAGAAAAAGCCAATAGTGGCGAATAGAGTAGAAAGAGTAACCGTCTATCGAACATTCTCACAGGTATATCTCAAAATATGGGGTCGATTTAGAATAGACTGGTCATGTGTAGAAAGAAAAGAACCGATTGGAGCATATGAACAATTGCTTGAGAGTTATCGAGGAGGAGATTTCTGGCAAAAGGACGTGGCAGAGGGCTTTACCAAGGATGAAGCAGAGATGCTCAAGGAATATCTGTGGAAGACATACTCGTGGGGATTGAGTTATGCCAAATACAGGCACCGCATCTTTGAAGATACATTGGTAATGAATGAGTTAGGGGAATTCTCTCTGGTAGCATCCAAAAAGGAACTGCGCTATGTGGAGTTATACGCTCAAGAATCGTATAATTTGCCGTTCAAAGTAATAGGATATGGCAACTGGATCTGACGAGGATCTAAAGACGATCGAATAGATTGATAGGCTTCCGCTGATAACGATTAGATCAGCGTTCCGTTAAGAATTGGGACCTGAACTTAACCGATATTAGCGGAAGCCATCAAAATCAAGGAATTTGGAAAGGTGATATTGATGGAAAATAGCAAAACATGTGAAACCCGGTCATGTAAAGAAGAAGCCAAGCTGCCATCTGATAATATATTCCAGCGTGGCGGCTCAAATAGAATATTTAAAAAGATTAAATATCTAAGTCCATTTCGGTATCCTGGGGGCAAGCGGAAATTGTTGCCACAGATAATTCCAGCTTTGCAGAATTTAGAGGGTATTTCCGAGAATTTCTCGGATGTGTTTGTTGGTGGAGGAGGTGTATCCTTGGCAGTTGCAGATACTAACCCATCCGCTCGCATCTACATGAACGACAAGGATACTAGAGTCGCGGCTTTCTGGAAAGTAACAGCTAGCGATAGCGTTGACGAATTGGTCGATAAGCTGGACATAGAACCAACCTGGAATCTGTTTACAAATACACAATCCAGCAAATTTACCAAAGATGTCGATCTTGCCTTTCAGGCAATTTTTCTGAACAGGACCGCATATAGCGGTATCTTGAATGCAGGTCCGATGGGCGGAAAAAAGCAAGATGGCAAGACCAAGATCAGCAGTCGATACAATTTCAAAGTTCTAAAAGAGAAAATCCTTGCATGCCATCAATTGCTGGCAGACAGGACCATTGTCACATGCAAGGATTTTCGTGAGGTATTATCGACATCAGAGCATCACATTGCGGTATATTTGGACCCGCCATATGTTGTGAAAGGAAATGGTTTGTATCCGGTCGGAATGTCTCAAGAGGACCATCGTGATTTAGCGGCTCTGCTGAAAAATCGTGCTAACTGGCTGCTATCATACGATGACTGTGATCTAACAAGAAGCCTCTACTCTATGCAAGAAACCCAGATAGTCCCTGCAAGATATTGCATTGGCAACAACTGGGAGAATAAGAGAGAGCTGCTTATTGGAAAAATGGATCGAGGAAAGAACTGTAAGATCAAGAGGAATATGGCTACAGGATCTGATGAGGATCTAAGGGCTATCGAATAGATTGGTAGGCTTTCGCTGATCACGACCAAATCCGCAATCCGTTAAAACTGGATGTCTGAAATTAACTGATATTAGCGGGAGCTATCAATAATCGAAAAATTAAGCCATGTTTATCGAAAAGAATTCCGGACAAAGAAATCGCGAGGATATAGATAAATTAACGAGGTGTTAAGGATGGACGGAGAAGCAAAATGCGAAACATGCTCATGTCAAGAAAATTGTGCATCTGATTTACCAGTCATTCAGGCTGATAATATGCGGTTACAGGATATAACAGAAGCGGCATTACGGAGTGTACAGGAAAGTCGCATAAGAGTAGGATTATATCAATGTGGAGCCCGGCTATGCCGCCTAAAGGAAAAAGAGCCTGAAAAATTGGTTATTGAGAATGTCAATGACGCAATCCTTCGGGGTATACTGTCGAGGTGTGCTGACTATAAAAAGATGGAATCTGGCAAGCTGGTTCCAGCACCTAGCCCTGTGATAAAAGATATATTGGCATTAGGTAAATGGCCATTTCCGTTCCTGAAAGGAATTGTATCCTGCCCAGTGTTGAGAGAGGATGGAAGCCTCCTCTCTAGCCCTGGTTACGATGAGAAATCTGGCTTATACTACAATGTATCAGAAGAGCTAGATATTCCCGAAATTCCTGATCATCCTACTAAAGAGGATGCAATCCAGGCTAGAAATTACGTCATGGACAATGTCTTTGCGAACTTTCCCTTTGAGAATGAGGCATCCAGAGACAATGTGCTGGCGGGTTTTCTGACTCCAATTGTAAGACCCATGATCAAGGGAAACGTCCCCATGATGCTCATAGACAAGCCTTCTGCTGGTACTGGGGCATCTCTGATACTTGAGATCATATCTACCGTTGCACTCGGTCATGTGGCTGAAATGAAAAGCCCGGTTGGTAATGAAGAGGAATGGCGTAAGATGATCACTAGCGCGTTGAGAGAAGGGGCTGCATTAATATTGATAGATAATATCGAGGACCGCCTCAAATCACCGTCGTTGGCAAGAGCATTGACTTCTTCCCAATGGTCTGACCGCCGACTAGGCAAGAGTGAGAACTTATCCCTTCCACAAAGAGCTTGCTGGTATGCAAATGGAAATCGCTTGGCATTAAGTGGCGATCTTCCAAGGCGCTGCTATCTTGTTCGAATTGATGCACAACAGGCTGAACCCTGGAAACGCGATCCAAGCAAATTCAAGCACCCCAACATTAGAGATTGGGCTAAAGAGAATAGAGGTAAACTGCTGGCGGCATTGCTTACGATGGCGCGAGCATGGGTGGAAGCAGGCTGTCCTGTCGGTACTGATAAGATCATCGGAGGCTTTACCGAGTGGGTCGAGACACTGGGCGGAATCTTGAGCTACGCTGGAGCAAGCGACTTTCTCGAAAACCTGGACGAACTATATCAGGAAGCTGATGAAGGAAATGAGCAATGGAGACGGTTCTTCGAGATTTGGTATTCGATCTTCAGCGAAAAAATTGTTACAGCTAAAGAAGTTGCTGACGAATTGGAGAAGTCCGACAGCGATTTTTCAATTGAGGCACCAGAGGAAATGGCCAAAGCTATGAGAGGGAAAAAGCAAGGCATAGCCATTCGTGTTGGTTTGGCACTCAAGAAAAAGAACCAAGTTCGATACAAGAATGGATTCATGTTAGTTAGGAGCGAAGACAAGAGTGGTAATAAAAAATTGTGGCAATTAAAGAAGATTGACAGCTAGGCAGGTAGTTAACTGGTAGTTTCAAGGTGAACTACCTGTTTGATTTTTGTGGCGATAGATAGCGCTTCTGGGAGATCAACAGGTAGTTCGGGGTTTGAACTGCTCCATCCAATCGTTGCAGCAGGGCAAGATCTGAACAAATAATTTGCGCAGCGATTCAACTACCGGCACTACCTGTTCCCTGAGAAAAAACAGTATCAATGGACGTGATTAATCGTCCGGTAGTTGCTTGGAAACTAACCGGCAGTAGCGGCAGCCAGCTTTCGCTAATATCATGCAATTGAAATAAAAATGGAGGAATGAGGATATGATCCAAATCAGGATAATTAATGTCGTATCGCATAAGAACAATATCAAGAACGGGGTGGCAAGATGAAGAGTAAGATCATTGAAAAGCCCAAGTTCACGATCGATCCAGAATTTCAGAACCTGCTGCCACATCTCAATAAAGAAGCAAGAGATGAGCTTAGGGAACGGCTTCGAAAAGAAGGTTGTAGGGACAGGCTGGTTACCTGTAGGATTGATGGCATTCTCACTCTCATTGATGGCTATACCCGCCGTGATATCTGTGAAGAGCTTGGAATTGCATTCGATGTAAAAGAGATAAAGATTCCCAGCCGGACCGAGGCCAAGATCTGGATCATCAGGAATCAAAGAGGAAAGCGCAATCTAACGGATTCCCAATGGGCAATGGTGGCTGTTGAGTTGGAAGAACTCTATGGAAAGTGGGCAAAAGAAAAAGAGAGCCAACGCAAGGCGGGTCAAGATCTGAAATCGACTTTTCCAAATTTAGAAAAGTCCCGGTCTATTCACGCCGCTAAGATGGCTGCCAAGGATATTGGGATTTCGCATCAGACCGTCTCCTCGGCAAAAAAAGTGGTCAAGGAGGGCATTCCTGAGCTTAAGAAGATCGTAGAAGATGGCCATGTTGCAGTCAGTCAAGCCGCCAAGGTAGCTTCATGTTCCGATAAAATCCAAAAAAGGGTTATTGAAAGGGCGGTCGCTCAGATCCAGGAAGGAAAGAAGCCAAAAATATCCGCGATTCTCCGAGAAATCAGCCCTAAGGCTCCAAAGAATGACCCTGATGAGCTTCTGGAAGCGTTCAGGAAGAACCATGAGGAAAATCAGAGGATATTGGAGGGTATAACGAAAACACAACGCCCAGAGAACCTTGTGGAAATGATATATGCAACAGAAAGGATTGCGACGAAGCTGAAAGAACTGGAAGCCAAAAGTCTCAAAGCTGAAGTGAGATCGCGGAAGCATTGTGTTATCGAAATGAGGCATTTCAAGACATTTATCGAGAGTATTGTGCCAATCTCTGAGAAGGCCACTCTGAGCTTTGATGATGATGGAGTAAGAGTCAAGGCTAAGGATCTCTCCGGGGACATAGTGGTAGAGGCGTTCTTGCCAAGAGCGGCATTTTCGCGATATGAAAAGCTTGGAAAGATTAGATTGAGCGATACCGCAAGGCTACGCAGCTTCATATCAATTTGTTCAAATAGTGAAATAATGGGAAAACAGAATTTGCTGATTTATGCTGACACCGGCAACAACGATAAAATCTTCGGCAAGTTGTATTGTCTTTCGGCTAATAGCAAGGGTGAGCTTGTATTAGAAAATCCATCATCTGTGGAAGATATAAAGTTCCCAGAGATTGTTTCGACATGCAAAGTCAATATTGATGGAAAGGAGTTCGTAAAAGCTCTCAAGCCATCCATTGCTTTGAATGGGATAGGGTATTTTCTGGTGTCGGAAAAATCATTTAGGGTCGTTTGCCGGGAGAAACTTAATGATAAGGATGTCGACGTGTTTGTAGCCAAACCACATTGTGAGGTATCCGGGGATGGTGCAGACTCTGCATTTGAGGTGGACAAACTCATAAAAATCAATCCTATAATCGAGAAATCCAGGAATGTCACATTGAGCTTGGGCATGAATCAGCCACTGATCATGGACCTGGCTATTGATGGGATGGAAATAAAGTACCATGTAAGAGATAAAGAGGTGAAAAAAGCCAAGAAAAAGCGTACACTTTCTTCATCGTGAGGTCGGCTTGCACCGCGCCCATTCACATTTGCAAGTGAAGGCGCGGTTCCAGCCTCCGATCCCCACGGCAGCGAAGTTGCGAAGAAAATGTTGACCCCAAATTGTCCTTCCTTGGTCCCAATTTTGGCTGTGTTTTATTGCCTATCTTTATATCCCCAAACCATCCAGGGGTGGTTCAATGGGTCTTCATTCCATATGTTAACCATGCCGTCCCGCAGATAGGACAGCGGATATCTTGTTGATTTTTTCTGATCCGAGGATTTGAACGCGCACAGAGACAATCATTTAATATTGGCGGGTCATCTAGCTTCGCAATGGACCACTTTGACCAGGCTCTGGATTTCATCCAAGCCGGGCGGCTGGACGAAGCCCGCATCTACCTTGAGGAGCTGCTAAAGCAAGATCCTGAGAACGTAGATCTCCTCTACAACCTGGGCATGCTCTACACCGACCTTGGCAAACCCATAAAGGCAATATCGTTATTGAGGACGTGTATTGAAATATCTCCTCGCCATGCAAATGCGCATGTAGCCCTGGGATTTGCGTATATGAGCAGTGGTGATCTCAAGAGCGGCAAGGAATACACCTTGCAGGCCCTGAAAATAGTCCCAAATGCTCCCATCGCGCTCAGGAATTTAGGTGGCATCTTAGGAAAGGAGAAAGACTACCTAAATGCATTATATCAGCTTCAAAAGTCCTATGATCTCAATCCTCATGATCCCCAGACCGTCTACGGGCTTGCATTTGCCTATAAGTCGCTTGGAGACTATGAAAATGCTGAAAAATATTTTAGGGCACTTTTGGATATGCGAGCACCAGATATTATAAAGGAACTGGCGCGGGAGGGGTTGGGGGAGATCGCGTCCAAAACCCTGAAGTCCCAGGGACCTAGAATGGATGTCGTCATGTACATATTGAGTGCTCTGGAGACTTTCAAGAGCAAGTCCACCCAAGAGATCAAAGACATCTCCTTCGAGATCGGTATGCTCGGAAGGCAGGGATTAGAGATTAACGATCCCACCAAGAAATTCACTCTTAGAACGCTTCCCGGTGAATTCACCGCCTTGCAGCTTTTGAGCATGATGTACACAGGGTTCAAGCAGTTTGAACCAAGTCTGGATATAGGCATGGACTTCTCTAAAGAATACAGTATGGCACTAAAGCTGGTCCAATCGGAGGATTTTAGTTGACGCTGGAGCTTATCGAGCCTGTCAAATCCATTTTAAGCGATGTAGAGACGGCAACCGGCAAGCCTTTGAGGTTTGTCGAGAAGGATAAGATGGATTCCTTTGCTGCGGTGAAGATCGCCCGGAGGTCCATGCCGGAACACATCATCTTCTACCGAAAGCAGCATGACGCGATCATCAACCATCTGGTGGCTCATGAATGTGGCCATATTCTAAGGATGTTTGGCGTGGCTGAAGAGAAGAGACTGATTCCTGCCAAATCGAGGGATGTCAGGTCAATGCTTCTGGAGATCGAGGGAGAACTCAATAGAATCTCAAAGTTGGTGCCCATGAATGAGCTTATTCAGGTAGTTGGCACCTGGACAAACGGTTTGGTCATGCAGCTCACCAGTTATCCGCCCGACATCATGATTGAGAAATGGATTTATGATGGCTACCCCGAACTAAGACCCTATCAATACCAGTCCCTGGAAAGGCAGAACAAGCAGGCTTTGAAAGGTATATCGAAAAACGTCAAGATGGTTACTCCTTCCAAAATCTATAATTCTTCCAATATAATGAATTATGCATTTTTCTCTATACTGGGTGGCTACATAAAGGCTGATCTGGCCAGACCTTACCGGAACACGCCTTTTTCGAAGAAGGGCAAGCAGCTCATAGAACTGACCGAGAAAGACTATGTGAATACCTATGAGGGCGACATATCCATGATCAACAGATGGGCTGAATTTCTTGGCCTGTCTAAATGGTATGAGTGGGTTGGATTTGAGGACGTGCCATTGGACTATCTGAACTCGGTTTGATCTATCTTCTTTGTGATACCGGGATCAAGGTGATTGGATAGGGGGCTTTTCTCCCAGTTCCTCGTAGATCGCCTTGAATTGCTCTAAAGCGGTCTCCAGGCTCTCTACAATCTCCGCCGCCAATATCTCAGGATCGGGCAGGTTGTCGGAGTCCTCCAGGCTTTCATCCTTGAGCCAGAAGATGTCCAGGCTGGCTTTGTCGCGCTTTGCAAGCTCATCATAGCTGAATGCATGAAAACGATCAGTTTCCGTCCTTTCCCGGCGGTTCTCCGGATTATAGCACTGGATGAAATCCTTCAGATCATCATACTTCAGGGGATTGGTCTTTAAGGTGAAATGCTTGTTAGTCCGGAGGTCATAGATCCAAAGCTTCTCGGTCCAGGGAGTCTCACTGGCTGGTTTGCGGTCGAAGAAGAGCACATTGGCTTTCACGCCCTGGGCATAGAACACACCCGTGGGCAGGCGTAGCAGGGTATGTACGTCACAATCCTTGAGGAGCTTGCGCCTTATGGTTTCTCCAGCGCCGCCCTCGAATAGCACGTTGTCGGGCACTACAATGGCGGCGCGACCATTGATCTTCAACAGAGTTCTGACGTGTTGCAGGAAGTTTAGCTGCTTGTTGGAGGTGGTGGCCCAGAAATCCTGGCGGTTGTAGGTTTCAGCCTGCCGCCCTTCCTTGGTTCCGCCATTGGTGATGGTAACGCTGCTCTTCTTGCCAAAAGGCGGATTGGTGAGCACAATATCCACGCGCTCGCCCCGGTCGGACATGAGCGAATCGGCTACATCTATGGGGCTTTGTTCTCCGCCGATGCCATGCAGATAGAGGTTCATGGCACAGAGCCGGGCAACGCTATCCACAATATCCGTTCCCCGGAATGTATTGTTCTTCAGGAATTGCTTTTGCTCTTTGTCCAGTTGATAATTATTCTCAACATAGCTATGGGTTGCCAGGAAAAAGCCGCCAGTGCCACAGGCAGGATCAGCCATAGTCTCACCGGGATGGGGGCGCATTACCTCTACAACAGCCTTAATGAGCGGTCTGGGCGTGAAATATTGGCCTGCGCCGCCTTTCACATCCTCGGCGTTCTTCTCCAGCAATCCTTCATAAATGGCAGCCTTGATATCCACATCCAGACCGACCCATGTTTCACCATTGATCAGTTCCACCAGGCGGCGCAACTTTGCCGGGGACTGGATCTTGTTCTGAGACTTGCGGAATATCACGCCCAGCATGCCCGGCTCTTTGCCCAAAGTTTCCAGGGTCTTGCGGTAATGGACCTCAAGGGGATCTCCATCCATTTCCATGAGGCTAGGCCAATCCAAGCCCTTGGGCACGATAGATGGTTTGAAAAATGGCGGCTGGGTCTGCTCATGGGCCATCTTGAGAAACAGCAGGTAGGTTAGCTGCTCTACATAATCTCCGTAGCTCACGCCGTCATCCCGAAGGACATTGCAGTAATTCCAGAGCCGCTGCACGATAGTGGATTCTTCAGTCATTTGATAGCCTCATTTGCTGGGTATTATTGCGTTTTATTCTGCCGCCCTTTCTTTGAGAACCTTTAACTCTTTCTGATCTTATCCGGTCCAGAAGTACCAAGGCAGGCTCATCATTGAGATCTTGCGGGACGAGCTTGCCCTCGAAAGCACATTTAAGTATGCCTTGTCGCAGTTTCTCGCATCTTCTTTGGTCCAGATTAATAATTATTTCAGCATTTTCTGCTAATGAGAGTCTGCTTTCTACCTCATTTATAATTTCGTTTTGCTCAGCCAGAGGCGGAACAGCTACCTGGGCAGAACGGACATCTTCAAGATTTAAAGTTTTTCGAGCCACTTCATGCGCTTTTGAAGTCATCTCAAAAATTTTGTCGGGATTCCTGAACCAGATTTCGACCCAAGAAGATCTGATAAAATTGCTGAGAGGAATAACGCCAACCGCACGCGCAGTATTCGCCCCGACTAATGAATCTGGAACAACGGCAGTTCTGCCAATTGCACCAACAAGGGTAATTAAAACTTCTCCGCCCATCAGCTTTGTCCTTTTGTATTTGGCGGCTATTTTCGGATCTATTCTCTTTATGTTGTCCATTATTACCTTTCCGCCATCGATGTCACCTACTCGGATCAGAGGAACGCCATTGACTACATCTGGTCCTGGCTGCAATACACCATAAGCGATTGTTCGATCAGATTGTCTCAATTGTTCTATCGTAGCCCATGTCCAAATGTCAGGAATTTCTGACAACCCTGAACTATCAGAAAAAATGGTATATTTTGATTCTTTTCCAGCATCTTTTCTTTGTTTTGTAATCTTTTCCAATAACTTCTCAGCAGGCTCGACATCCGGGTGCGCCTTGCGCCACTCTTCCGTGAGCCTGCCCTCCACCGCCGCCTTGAGCACCGACTGGCGGTACCGCTGGAGTTGTGTCTGAGCCTTCTGAAGAGCCTCCACCCCGGCATCCAGGCGGATGAAAAGCTCCTCGATACGGGCAACGATGCGGTACTGCTCAGGGATGGGAGCAAGGGGAAACTGAAAGGATTGCAGTATTCCTTGGCTGATATTGGGTTGTGCTCCTCCTATGCTAAGCTCTATTAATGATTGCCGCCTAGACCGCAACCAATAAGACATATAATTGGAAACAAATGAATCTGCCTTTGGGAAGATCGCACAAACAGCTTGATTAGTTGCCGCATCAATTCCAAGAATGGCAGTCTTTCCTACCGTTGCTCCATACAAAGCAACGAGTGTAGTGTTTTTTGGAAAAATTTTTGCACTTGAATTCTCTACAGCTTCGTCCGTTATGTATTCTTCAACGGAATTTATATAGCTATCATTGAGTTCTCCAGATTTTACCCAAGGAATGGTTCCACCATAATAATCTGACTTTTTCCTTGATGGTGTGCCACCACTTGCCGTTTTAGCTATTTCTCCAATGGTTGTCCATATCCAACTTTTCGGCAACTCTTGAGAATTATCTTTGGATTCCGTCATCCTGCCAATGCCTCATTCAGATCGTCCATTATGCCGCTCAGATTCTGCCCGAATAGCTTGTAGGCTCGGATGGGTCCGCCTCGTTCGTAAAAGGGAGCCATCTCCAGGTCATCCATCTCGATTCGCAAACTGGTGGCAATATGGTTCTTGATCATTTCCAGCCATTCCATCTGATCGGGCGTGAACTTTTGTCCGGCGATCTCATGCGCCTCAATCCAGTCCCCAAACCGCTCGTCAACCGTCTCCGGGAAGGGTTTTAGCTCCTGGCTCTCGCCTGTGGCAAAGCGCACCAGGGATATAATGTTGGTGAGCAGTTTCTGCGGGCCTGCACCCTTCACTTTGGACCGCTCCAGCTTCTCATAAGCCTGCCAGACCAGTTCGGGCGTGAGCCGGTATGGTGGTTTTTCTATTGCTTCTGCCAACTGCTTGATCTGCGCAAAGGTCAAATGCCTCTGCCCATAGGGCTTGCTGTAGATGATCTGAAGGGCGGTCAGCTCATCTTTGTTATCTGCGATGAATCGCTGGAAGCTGGCGGTAACCTGCCCGGCTCTTTCCAAGGCTTGGGAGTCGCCGCCCGCAAATAGTACAGAGTCCTTGCTCAACTCATCAATGAACTGCTCGTTCTTCTTTTTGATATCAATTAGCGTGTTTCTGAATTTTGGGTTGTCAAAGGGCAGACATGCTGATCCGGCTAACTCCCTGGTAGCCTTCTTGATCTGCTCCTCAGTGGGATTATCCGTTTGGAAGATCTCTCTCGCCTTGGCTTGCTGTTTATCTGGATCAACTGCGTCCAAAAGCTCATGGATGATCTGCTTTATGGGCTTGCCATCGGCTACTTGTTTCAGGTCTTCGCGGTCCTTTGTGTCAATTTCTCGGTCCAGCCGAGCCAGCCTGCCCGCCAGGGTGGTGATGGTATCTTTATTCCGGACTCCGAGAGCTACGGACTTAACCAGTCGCTCGAAGGATATGCTCTTCTTTCGTTCCAGCGGTCTTGTATCGGTCTTATCGCGCTCACAGACTCCAACGGCATCAACGATCACAAAATGAGTTTTATGGTGGGCACCGGGCGTAACGGATTCGAGGTCTGTGGGTGTTATGGTCCGGGTGCCGCGCCCTTTCATCTGCTCGAAGTAGACCTGAGATTTGACATCCCGCATGAAGATCAGGCATTCCAGGGGCTTGATATCAGTGCCCGTGGAGATCATGTCCACGGTCACCGCAATGCGCGGATAATATGAATTTCGGAAGCTGGCTATCAAGTTCTCCGCCTTTTCTTCTGTGCGGTAGGTGATCTTCTTGCAGAAGTCGTTGCCCTTCCCGAACTCTTCCCGGACTATCCTCACGATGTCTTCGGCATGGGAATCATCCTTGGCAAAGATTAGCGTCTTTGGAACCTCTTTCCTGTCGGGAAAAATTTCTGGCAACTTCTCTTTGAAGGTACGGATCACAGTTCTGATCTGGTCCATTGATACTACATTTCGGTCTAGTTGGTTAGCCTTGTATTCCAGATCCTCGTCAAGCATCTCCCAGCGCTTCTCTCTGGTCAGCTTGTCCCGGATATCGATGTAGTAACCGGCTTCGACCTTGCTGCCTTTAGTGGAGATCTCGGTTTGGATTCTGTAGACCTCATAGCCGACATTGACTCCATCGGCTACAGCCCTTTCATGGTTGTATTCCATGACAAGGTTCTGATTGAAGAAGCCCAAGGTCTGCTTTGAAGGCGTAGCCGTCATGCCGATGAGGAAAGCATCAAAGTATTCCAGCACCTGCCGCCAGAGATTGTAAATGGACCTATGGCACTCGTCAGTGATCACAAAATCGAAAGTCTCAATGGGAATCTGGGGATTATAGGTAATTTCGACGGGTTTTTCAGGTACAGGGGTAACATCGAAGAGGGATTGGTCTTCTACTTGAGAGTCCAGTTCTGCGTCGCCCTTTAGCATGGAATAGAGCCTTTGAATGGTGGTGATGCAAATGCGGCATACTGGGTCCAACGTGTTGGTGGTGAGGTGCTGCACATTATAGAGTTCGGTAAACTTGCGCCCATCGTCCGGGGTAGCGTACTGCTTGAACTCGTTCAGAGCCTGCTCACCTAGCGTTTTCCTGTCCACCAGGAAGAGCACCCTTTTTGCCCCGGCAAATTTGATCAGACGGTAGATAAAACTCACGGCAGCATAAGTTTTACCACTGCCGGTTGCCATTTGGATCAGAGCGCGGGGTTTTGCTCCAACAAAGGACTCCTCCAGGTTCGCGATGGCTTCAAACTGGCATTCTCTCAACCCGCCAACAATCAAAGGTGGCATAGTTTTGAGTCGCGCCCGCAGCGTATCATCTTGGGATAAGAAGTCCCTTAAGGTTTCGGTTTTATGGAAGGCAAATACCCTGCGCGATCGCGGCTCCGGATCTCTCAAGTTCACAAAAAATGTTTCGGTGCCCGTACTCTCATAACCGAAGGGCAGCGGATAATGTGTATGTGGAATTTCTTCTGGCAGGCCAGAGAGATAGCCCCAGGTCTGCTCTTCCACGCCGCTCAACGTGGTTCCTTCAGCCTTTGCCTCAATAGCCCCGACAGCTTCCCGATCTATAAAGAGAAGATAATCTGCAAAACCGGATAGAAGAGGAAATTCGCGTACAGCTACGCCAATAGATGCCCCAAGATTGAGGTCGTTATAATCTTGGACCTTCCAGCCCGCCGCTAAAAGCAATTGGTCTATTTCCTGGCGGGCTTTCTCTTCCGGCATCATGGTGGTAAGCTCTTAAGTATTCATATATTATAAATCATAGGATTAGAAGTTCAATAATGAGACATTATTCATTTGGCTAGGACGATTTATTTTAGCGCAATACTCCACAGCTTGCTGCGTGGGTGTACGAGTGCAATTTCGCTAAATCGTGCAGTCTTTAAAGATGTCCTATAATAGCTATTCTTTGCTATCCTCAGATATAGGTCGCGTACGTGAGCTGCTGAAAAACGCTAATATGCAGCGCAATAGCTCGTTGGGGCCAAAATAAGGGACTCACTGTCGGTTTTAGTGGGAATTTTCAGTAGCATCCACCCAGGACCCAGATATAGATGGCTGTCCAACGCTTAAACTGAAAGGAAAAGCGTTGGATTGCGGCATCTGATATTCTTGGACCGCAGAAAAACAATTCCTTTTTAGCTCTTGCTATTTTCTATGGGCATCACCTGAATGTCGATCAACGATATTCCTGAGGCATTGCTGCTTATTACCGACCTATGAAGTGATTAATGGCGATAATTCGCGATTTAACCCAAATCTTCGGCAGATGTTCTTGGCGTGAATAATTTCTTTTCTCCATGTCTTCCTATACAAAACTGCAAGGAACCGTTTTTACGAGATATATTTTAAAATTTTTAAACGCAAAATCATAAATCCAACTCATAGGAAACTTTAAATCCATGTTTTAATTATTGAAACGACTATCTTCATTAAGGTGATTTAATGTACTCAAAGGAACGAATCGACACCATTCGAAAGATGAAATGCATCCTATTTAAGGGTCAGGTTGAGCGTCCCCGTCAAATTTATGGCGGGTCAATTATCGCAAACTTCATGGATACGAGGCAAACACACGATCGGGTGGATGGACCTATGCTATCCAAAGACGATTTCAAACCAGGAAAGCCTTCATTCTTCATTGAGTGGGATAAAAAAGCTGGGAAATTCGTAATGTCTAATCGCCTTTAATAATTTCAAATCATTTCGAAAAATCATATAGATATCGTCATGATTTTAACTTAAGAATAGATTAATCGAAATAAATCCTGGATAAGATCACATTTAATAATACTATTAAATTTGCCAGGCAAGTAAAAAAATTGAAACGTCTAGAAGGTTCATGGTGAATTGATGAAACCCTATTGGCTCTTGCTAAATCAGGATGGGGAAAATAAATCGGTAAAAATAATTGAAGATGATTATGAAGCCGCGAATTACAAAGTTGGACAATATAGAATTAGTCCGATCTTTCCAGTTTCACCTAATTTTGAATTGCCTGATTTTGGTAAAGACGTTTATATTCAATTCTATTTTGTTCATTATCCATTTGCCGCATTGGTCGAAATATTGCGATGCTTTAGAGGAGATAGTATCGAAAAGCATATGTGGATTAGCCATGGTCTAGCAGCTATCTTATATATTTCTGGAGACTTAGAAGAAAAACAAAGGATTGAAAATCTGTTCCTTGAACAAAATTTTCAAGAACATGGCAAATTAAAACAAAATATTATAGCAATCCAAGAATGGAAATATAATAATAGTATTCCGAGTTTGGAGAGCAATATTCCATTAAAGCCAAAACAGCATAGCGCTAATGTATCTCTTAAGAATTATTCCCGATTGCCTTTGGATCTGCAAAATGATATCTTTGAATTTACTAATTGCATAAAAACTGTAATTCAACGTAGCAAGATATATACTCCAAGGTTTACATATAGTTTTGAATCATTAGTGGAAGAAATGAATAAGATAATAACCATTCTAGATTATTTATTTAATCCTGGATCAAACATTCCGGAATATATATTAGACAGAAAAGAGGAACTTGAATTCGCAGAAAATCGTCTCATTTTAGTAAATGAATTAACTGAAGAAATCGTCCAGATAAATTCTACCTTGTCATATGTTATTTCTCAAGGGTATACGGGCATTGTTCCTATAGAAGAGAGTCCTTGTTTAATACATTCATGTTCTCTATTGGGAATAGGTACAGCTCATAAAGCATTGCATATGTTTTATAATTATATTTCAAATATATTTTCGGAAAATCCAATTGATACAATCATAAAAAAATACTATGATATACCAGAGTCTCCAAAGTATGCTGACATAAATCGCCCCTATCTGCATGAGTGGCAAAAAAAAGCAGAATGGACTATAGATTATTATATAGATAAAGGCGTAAGCAGAGCCAATAACCATGATCTAATGGTTTGCTTTAGTGGACGCCAAGGATTTAGTGAATCAATTCATTACATAAGTGCCGCCATCCAATCATTGCATCTTGGAATAACCAACAGATGGAATATAATTACCTCTACTCATGAGATTTTGCATTCGCATGTGCATGGCATCTATTTTCTGCTCCAGGATAGAATGAGTCGCTTTTCATGGGAAGAAATTGGCGACTTTCTCGAAGAGCCGAATGAACATGATTTACGACTAATCGATGGTCTCTTTTTAATAATGCTTGCTTTTGCCAGATCATACCTTCAATTTAAGCAGTTGGAATTAGAAAAATCTGACGCTTATACGGATCGTCAAAAAATAGCTGTTGGCGTGACAGATGCATCTCTTTTGGAGGATATTAATAGATCTACATATGATGTCACAAATGAAATAATGACACATACATTGGATTTTTATTACTTTTACCAAAACGATCCATATATATACATGAAGCAAATCTGGCTATCATGGGCAGCCTTGCCTACAACCCCATCAAAAGTGCAAGAATATGTACTTCGATCCGTTAGTGCAATTGCCACCAATGAGGATGATCCAGATATAGATAAAAGGATACGCAATGCGATTGATAAAACAGTGGACATACTTACTGATCTAATCGGACTTGATGAAACCATAAATAATGAGATCTACAAAGCTGCAATTAAGCTGCTGAAGGACCCACCTGGAAATTTTGAAATATTATTAAAATCATGTTTGTATTTAGCCGATGCAACCAAATGTTTTTTTTATTCAGAAAAGCTGCAAATCGCCCTATTTCGCGATATCACCAAAAAAAGAGTTCCTATTGAAGACAACAAAGATGATGCAACAGGATTAGATTATGCACTCAAAGTTGGCGAATTCGCAGGGGAATCGATTACCAATCCCGTCTCATTTGTACTAAGCATGGTTAGAAGTGCAGCATCAAAATTACCTAATCAGGAGTTTGAAATAGATAAATATAATACATTATGGCTCTTTTTTGTTTGTAGCTCAGTAGAGAGTGGATGGGGTGGTATAGATGTTTCGAAACAATAGAAAATTTAAAGGAATTATGTGTTTTCATGAATCCTGCTCAAATCTCGATGATTTATTGTCGCTAATTCAACCAAACAAGATTCAAGAATACGACGGATCATTGGAAGTTTATAATGATAAAAATATAGAAGGTTTTCCAGATCCTGGAAAAATCGAACACCCTCAAATCCACCATTTCCAATATTTATCAAATAAACAATATTTTATGTTTGATACGTTTGATAGTGAGGAACTAAGTGCAATAAGCACAAATGGTAATTATAAGTATAATATTTATATAATAGAGATGCCGGAAAAATTTAATGGCATCTTTGTTGCCGCCCCATACTGGCAAATCATTTCCGAGATGGATAAACTAATATCTGACCGCATAAAAGGTCGAATGCTTTACTGCTATGCTGCCTCGGAAGAGGTCATTAAGAGAATAAAGGTAGCAAATCTAGATGGTCGGTTAAATCTATGCAGCGGAGCATTTCACGTTGGTGGTGCATCAAAAATTCGTAATATACAATTGAGCGGATCTAATATTCTTAATAATAATGATTTCTCATTTATATTCGATAATCCAAGTAAATACGTATCAACTGAAATAATGCTAAAATATACAAAGGGATTACACATTAAAACGTCATTAATCTGTGAAACGACTGGACGTTTTCTTTTTTATCATCCCAAAAGAAGCGATAATTTAAAATTTCTATATAATATATTCGAATATTTGATAGACAATAATCTATTCAGAATGACAGAAATAAAACCATTTGAAACGAAAATGGGGAGTTCAATCATATGACAAAACTTGATGATTTAACTATTCCAATAGAATCAATTGCTAAAGAGCATAAATTTATTATACATGAATTATCTAAGTATTTATATAATGGGGAGCTTGCCTTGGCTTTAGGGGCGGGTGTCTCCAAGTCGTTTGGTTTCCCCCTATGGTGGGAACTTGTCGATGAGCTTTGTATACACCACTATAAAGAAAGCACTATAAATGCCAGCACTTCGCCAAAAGAACTAGCATCTATTGTAGATGATATTGAGAGAGAGATTCGTAACAACACTGAGTTTAATAAATTAGTAAGTAGCGTTCTTTATAAAAATATAAATTATATAACTGATAGCAGCATAATCAAGAATGATTTATTGATATCACTTGGTTCACTGATGATGGGATCTCGACGAGGATCTATAAAAAACATTATTACTTATAATTTTGATGACCTATTGGAATGGTATTTAGGTATTCATGGATTTGACGTTAGAGTGATCCAAGATCCACGACGGACGACAACCAACTCTGATGTGATTATATATCATCCAAATGGATTTTTGCCTCTAAAGAGCCGCGAAAAGAATGGCAGGAGTCTTCTTTTTAGTGAGACATCTTTTATAAATCGCCAGAAAGAAGCAACCCCACTTGATAAATTATGGGAAAATATATTAGAAGGTTTATTTGTTCAAAAAGTATTTATTTTTGTTGGCTTATCTGGTAATGATCCTTCTATTTTTCCCAGATTCTTAAATTTGTATGAAAATATAATAGAAAAGAAGCGACCTATTGGCTTTTGGTTCTACGGGGAAACTGAAGAAATGAATGATAGAAAAATTAAAGAGAACTTGCGTTGTGGCATTATTCCGATTGTTTTGAAAAATAATAATTTGATACCTGATTTTTTATTAAAATTACGTAGATATCTGTAACACTAATCTAATCAGTACGCTGTATAACCTCATTACATTGAGCCTGAATGAGAGTATCACTGTGTATCATGGAACATATATCCCGCATTCCGCACTTTGGGTTTCAGATTTGGCATTTTTGCAGCTATCGATATTTGTTATTCAATGAAAATATTTTAATTAAATATGATTTTGTCACTAATAATTTTGACAATAAGTTGATTTTGGATTGATTTTTATCTTGTGGGTGAAGGTGGCATATCTTCGCTCAATCGGAGCGCAAGGACAAGCTGACAAATATTAATTGGGATAAATAGCGTTATATATAATTATATTCCAAGAATCGATAGCAAGAAAAATACTCAATTAAGGAAGTTAAAGTGCGGAATGTGGGATATATCTAGAAATGCCCCTTAATTCTCCCGAAAATCTAGACCCCTTAAAAAGTCGTCCTTGCATCAACAATTGAACCTCCATCGGGAGCAGAATGCGATGCAAAAAAAGTAATATGCAATCAGGTAGAAGCCATTTCTTTCAGCCGTTGGATAGCCTGCATAGTCCTAGCTGATTCGCTATTTTCGACTTCCTCATAGTGCTTGATGATCTCGTCGATGGATACTGCAAGCTTATAGACTTTCATCGGGCGACCTTTTCCTTCTGTTTTGATATCACGTTCAGCGACCCAATTATTTTGGCGTAGTGTACGCATCGCAATGCTCACTTCCGGCTGCCTCATGCTGGTGCCCATTTCGATCTCTCTGGAAGTGGCCTCATCAGCATTGGCGAGGAATGTGATCAGCGTGGCAACATTTCTGGGGACTCTCAAGGTCCGCAGGGCATCAATGAATTCCAGGTCCTTATCATCCAACATTCTTACTGTTGACTCCTTAATTTAAATCCCTCCTAATTTATACATATATTAATGATATATAAATATTTCTCTCATTTACCTATTGGTGGAGCATTCTTCCAGGAATTTTACGTGATTGCTATATTGGCTAGCAATGAATTTTACGTGATTGCTAAGGTGATAAGACATGAGAATAAAAAGAAAATTGGTAACAAACTCGGCAGGGTATCAAACCCTAAACATTCCCAAGATATTTACTGAATCTGGATGGAATGTGGTATCGGATTGCGAATTAGAGTACAATGAGATAAAAGATATTATTATAATATATCCAAAGAGGTAATAATAATGGGAATTGAAGAATTTGCGGATTCTGGCGGGCATCCTGCTAATACATTTGAATGGAGAATGGCGCGAGCCTACAGAGAAGCGGTTAAAGATCTCGAATCTGCTGAAAGCGATTATGAGAATCCGGTACCGCAGATTGATGATATGGAAAGACGGCTTGCGGAAATCGAGTCCGACATTGAGAATTTCATGGACATTGTGGGCGGCTATTCTCGCAAAGATGTTGCAGAGAAATTGAATCGCTGCAAACTGGATATTGCCAGGGCTAAGAGGAAAGCCGGGAACGTATTGAAGAGAGCCAAACTGGAAAATCCAGAACTGAATCCGGATAACGTCGAGAAGCTGGATATTGTGCAGGCTGCATACCTCGAAAGAGATCGCATAATAGCTGAATTAAAGCCAGTTATAGCTGAATCTAAGGAAAGGCTCATCAAAGCAGAGAAAATCCTGGTGAAGTACGGATAATAAGAGTTAATTAGAATAAAAACCGCTATTTGCGGCTTCAAACATATTTTAAAGAGGAATAATAATGCAAAACAAAATAAATTTGGATGAATTTTTGGGTAAAATAAATGCTTATAAGCTTTCTTTTTTGCCGAAGTCAATTACTGGACTGCTAGTTGAACAAAATGGCGATTTCTTGAAGATACAATTGCGCAGTGGCAGCGTTATCGTTGCGCATATTGACTCGCTGATATCCGTTTGGCATATCCGCCAAAAGCAGGAGGTGGTATAAAAATGCCGGATCACTCGACCAGCGGGACACAAGACCAGAAGGCTGGCAGTCAGGATTGCAGTCCAGCTATAATGACGGTCACCCTGGATGATATGAAAGGCACGATTGGCTTGTGTTCGGAAACGGGAGCTATTATGCAGATCGTCGAGGTGGAGCGAGAGAATGGTGAGAATAAAAGGCTCCTGAATTGGATCTCTGATTGCCCTGTGTATATACATACAGAGACAAGAGCAAAGGACGATTCAGAGTTCATCTTTGTGGGCACCGGGGCGATAGATAATCGTCCTGTAAAGTTCACTTTACCGGCTTCACATCTTGCTGAACCTCGAAAGTTCAAAGCCGCTCTCATAAATGCATTTGGGGCAAAGAATAAGGTTGGAAAGCTGAATTTTGAGATGGTTCAAGAAATGTCTCTGAATCCGAAGCTGATGCAGAGGGTTGAAGTTCCATGCTGGGAAGGATCTATTCCACTTGTACCGGGATTGGACCTTGCTGAGAGTGTGGAGTACAAGCTCTCTGACATGACACCTGCACGGGTTTATGACGGAGATCTTGGAGCCGCAAAAGAATGCTTGAGGAATCTCCTTGGGCTTCATAAGTATGCACCGATCCTGGTAACCGCAACTTTGGGCGCTCCGGCTTGTGCAAGATGGCATCCAAATGATCGGTTTGGTTTGGCTCTGTGGGCACTTACTGGATCATTAAAGACCTCTGTAATGCAGGCTGCGATGTCGGTTTTCGGCACAGGATATGCGGAAAAGGCATCACTGCTCAAGAGTGGCACAAAGAATGCCACAGATGTGAGTATTGACGATGCATGTGCTGCGACTGGAATAATGCCACGGAATTATGATAATGTCAAGACAGTTGATCAGAAAGAACGGGAGCGATATATAGGTCTCATCCATACTGTTTTGGAAGGTCGTGAAAAGCTGCGGGGCAAAAAGGATGGCGGTATTCGTGATTCGCGGGTATTCCTCTGCACGATGATCATAACAGGGGAAATCAGACCTGAAGAAGCCTCGACCACTGCACGGATATTGAATCTGACTTGGAGCCGACCGGATGTATCCAAGCTAACCTTTGTTCAACAGCATATAGCGGAGATGCCTGTGATCGGTTATCATTGGCTGCGATTTTTATCTGAGACGGAACAGATGTGTGATGATTTTGAAGAGTCTCGAAAGATCATGATGGGAGAGTTCGCTGCCAAGCATTATGTCAATCCGGGAAGGCTCGCAACCAATTATTGCCTCCTGAAGGCTACATGGGAACTGCTCTTAAAGTCTCCGTTTGGTGATGTATTCGTAGAGTATTCGGAGCGGTTTGAGGAAGCTTTGAACCAAGCGATTGAGGATCAAGGAGCCTTGGTAAGTGGGGAGACAGAGGTAGCAAAATTCCTCAGCGGGCTGAATGAACTTATTGCCAGCAATCCAAGATTGATCCATGGCAAGGACTCTCGTGATCTTGGTGCTGGCGATGAGATCATCGGAAGACCTCCAAAGAGTATTGGGAAATGGGTTTCAGAAGGAATTTTCTTGTTGCCGGGAGAAACGCTTGCCGAACTGGAGCGGGCACGAATATTCACTCAGAAGCCCTCGGTGGAGTCACTTACCACGGCGTTGAAAGCGGAAGGGGTACTGATAACAAGCCCGGACGGAAAGCACCTGAAGGTAGAGCGCCGGATGAACGGGGTCAAGGTTCGGGGCTGGCTCCTGTCGTCAAAGGTAATGTCGTTGTCGCCACCCGATGGAGACACTAAAAAGGATAACAGTGGGGCTGATGTCTCCACTGTCGCCAATGTCTCCGCTTGAAATAAGAGAAACAAAATTTTGGAAGATTTTCAGGGAAATGATGGAAGGCAAAAGAATATCTCAAATATGGTGGAGACACTGGAGACAGTGGAGACATATTAGTTATAATAATGTTATTGATATTGTTTTTATTGATTTATTGGTGTCTCCACTGGTGTCGCCAGTATACTTCAATATGGCTACGGGTCGTCGAGGCTCCTCGCAACCATCCTGCCGGTGGAGTTGCGCTCCGCCATCTCCTCCCGACCTCGATTTCGTGATTGGTGAAGATGATGTTGCTTTTTGGTGGTTTAACCGCAGTGGGCTTTGTTCCCAGGCAGGATCTATCGGGAAGGTGATGCCGAACGAGGATAACCAAGTGGGTAACCAACGGTAACACAGATCTTAATTGGTGCTTATTTTGGATATAGGGGGTTAAGTGGACTATTTAGGGGATAAAGGGGGACTACAGCAACATCATCTTTCCCACAAACGGGGACAAGGACGGGGGACGAAGACCGAACGCCGGAGCGAAGCCTCCGCAAGGAAATGGGCTTCGTGTAGGCTGAGGGCGAGTCCAATAAGCACAATAATTGTGGAGCTATCCAGGGAAAGGGTAATAGATGAGCATGTCTAATAGATGGCTAATAGGAGAACTCGTATGGCTCTGAAAGTAGAAATCAAGGATAACAAGCTCTTCATAGAAATTGACCTGGAAAAACCAACTCCATCGTCATCTGGCAAAACTCTCGTTGTCGCAAGCACACATGGTAATATCGTTACCAGCGCAAGAGTTGATGATAAGCCGGTCACCATCGGATTGAATGCCTATATCAAGCCTTGAGCATTTAATCAGTGGTGCATTTCACGCCCGGAGACAAAATTTGAGATGGGGTGCGACAGAAAAACCTTTAGAGGACAAAGGCAAAAATTTACATTTAATTAATATATTGATTAAGATGTTACGAACGCTGATTTATCCAGAATCATGGCGGCTATTTTCTGGTATCACTACCGCCACCTGTTTTCAGATCCTTGGATAGTGAAGAGGTTGATATGTCACAATAAAAATAAATATTATTTATGAAAATAATAAAGAAGGTTAATTATGAAAAGAAATAGATTAAAATCTAATAAAAAAGATAAAACCGTTAGAGATGTTGAAATAACATGCGTTGAATGCGGGAAATCATTGAAATTCCGCACGAAGAACGAGATAGTTATAGGGGGAGAAGGTGTAATTGCCATGAATTTTCCCTGTGTAATCTGTCATGATTGCATAAATACTGTATTGGACAGAGTTTCAGATCCCTCGGGGCTTATATGCATCAATAACCTGAATCCTTTAATAGCAAGGGAATTCCTATTGGATTTTAAATTCTTGTTGCCTTATTCGGAAGCAGTCAATTTCTTTGCATCACTATTTCCAGAGAGTGAATTGATAGATGAGGCAGCCACAAAAAGGTAGCAGAAAGACGAGTTTACTTCATCGCTATAATTAGATCGGTATGCATTGGCTTACTACAACGATACAATGATCCCAACGATGATATTTATGAATTTTTATTTTCTCGTAATACCCCGATGCTTGCATCGGGGATAAAGAGCATACGTATTCAACTTGGGATTGTATCAACTTGGGATTGTATCAACTTGGGATTGTATCAACTTGGGATTGTATCAACTTGGGATTGTATCAAATTAGCTTGGTTCCAGCTTCATGCGGCTGCGCTTCGGATGCCCCGCAGCTTACAGCGAGGTGCGCTGTTTGACCGATGTTTATGCGATATAGGAGTCTAGCTATATATTTCAGCCCATAATTTTTATAGCTAATCTTTCTTGTTTATAAACTTGTAGATCCCTGTAAGAGATCCAATAATACTGCCGATCAGAGCTATTATTGCTAAGTATTGCATTAATTCTTTTTCATACCAATATAAAATATGTATGGGCAAAATTTGTTTATCCATATACCATTTATCATTGTATTTATAATATAGGGCTAAATCTATATATTGATCTCCACTAGGCGCATTATCTGGTACTGTAAAACTTACCGTATACGGAGCTTCTTGAGTATCATTTTTAGTCCAATATACGCCTCCGTAATCTGCGAACGAATTGGTATAATTTTTAAACCAAACATCTCTTAGGCGTGTGGTGATGATGGGATAATGTATCGTTTTTTCACTCTCATCAAGCAAACTCTTAAATTTCACGGTGCTATTTTTTACAATATATGGGGGAATCGAAATTCTCAATTGACTATAATTAACAGAGCCTACACCAGAAATATACAAATTCATTATAAAATTATCTCCTTGATTTAATTGATTATTATTTGTCTCGATCTCTAATGTGTATGAAGGATCGCCGTTAAATTCTGACGCGAAGTTTGATCCGTTAACAACCCCCGGATTCAAGATCAGTAGCAAAAGAAGTACTATTCCAATTTTCATAAGAATCACTAAACGTATCTATTTGATTTGACTATAAAAATCTTATCATGGAGGAGATATGTTCTTAACTGCCAACCTCTTGCTGGATTGCCAGTTCTGTTTTCCAGTAGACATTGTGCCAGAATCCATGATCATCCCTCTGCCTACGGTCACGAGCTACCCAGCCCCATTTGATCAGAATCCTGAGGACCCTGGCAAGGCTGCGTTCGGCTCTGAGCCAATCATTGTGTGTGGATATCTCCAAACCAATCAACTTCGCGATCTCTTTGAGGGATTTGGCTTTAGCCTCGCTATTAGGAAGGGCAGCAAGCACTATTTCATGGGTTATGACACCGACCAGATGTTCGTCCTCCTATCACAAGATAAGTAATGCTCATCCAATAAAAACGATTGCCACAGATCAATATAGACGTGGTAATAATTAATTCAGGAATCTATCAATAAAGAAAAAGAGAACGCTATCCCTGGCAATAGGGTTTGGCTACTTTCTGCGCTTGACAACCACTATCTTTTCTGGTTCTGTTTCTGGCTTATCCAGATATTCCATGCCCATCTTCTTGACTTTGGGTTTCCAGATCTTGGCTGGCATCCATTCTGGTGCACCCTTGGGCTTGTCCACTTCCACACGCTCGCCTGTGAATATATGTATCTTCTTTGTGCCTCTCTCTCGAAGCCGGATATCTGTGTGACCTCTGTTGGCAGCCTTCAACGCAGCTTGCCTGGGTGCTTTTCCTGTAAAGACTCCGATCTCGTTGCCCGCCTCATCACGCAGGGCAAAGTTCCTCATTTCTTTCTCAGCCATACCATCCCTCCTAAACCGTTAACTAATGAAGGATCTGCTTATATAAATTGAATTCCCTGTACCTGTTGGTTTAAAGCGAGTTCTCTTATTAAGTAAACGAGTGAAACATATTGGCTTTGATCTCCTCTCAATTGCATGCATGGGGCGAGATCATGTAGAGAGGAGACTTCAGCCTTCCCACCGATTATTCTTTTATCCCTTGCTCGGACAAGTTATAATTGAATTTAAAATATATATACTTTTTGCTGGGTGGTTTTATGCAGAGAAAGGCAAAAACCCATTGAGATTTGTTTTATAATATTACGTAGTTACTTACCGATCATGTAGCGAGTTACGCACTGAAAAACGATATCAATAAGGTTAATTACGCTATTTACGTAGGCTATTTACGTAGGATTCTGGGAAAGGAAGCGAGTCAGAGGTGTTCAATCAGATGCCAATTCCGGACCTATAATAGTGCACGATAACACAAGCTTTGGAGAGAAATTTAAATCCCCCTCTCCAGCAGTATTTTAGCCACTTCTTACATACTATAAAGAAACTGAAAAAGAATGCACCTATTATAGGCAGAAGATTTATCCTCCATAAAGACAATTAGATATGATTATTAGGTGAGTTCATTGAAAAAAAAGATGATCCTTGGTTGCACTTCCCTTTTGGTTGCGCTTATAGCATCTACTCTGGGTAGCGTCTTGGCTGAAACGACAATGAATCAGCCAATGCAGGAATGGAATGGCGTGTATGCAACAAATATAAGGGATAATGGGTCCCAGGGGCAATGGTCTTTTCCAAATAAGCTCTCTGTTACCTGGGGTGAAGATCTGCAATATAATGGAACATCCATTAGTGGAGCAAAATTCTTCAATAACTCCAGCATTTTATGGACAGAGGACCCAATATGGGGCAAGGGTCAGTTATGGTTCACTTCTGGAGACAACCGATCGTTCTATTGGCCAGATGGTGCGGTAACCGGAAAGGTATTTACGGGGAAGGCTCAGGCAATTTCGGGAAAAATAGTTGATTTTAGAGGATTGAGCGAAACTGTTCTTTCGAACGAAGCAAATGCTGGATTCGGATGCGTAGGCGCATCATGTCCTAAAGGGACTAAATCCTGCGGCACCTGTTCTAACGGCAAAATATGCATCAATGGTCAGTGTGTTTGTCCAAGCGGTACAACCGATTGCTTTGGTCAGTGCCTGACTGAGGCTCCATGTGGCGGTAACTGTGTGAATGGCAAAGCATGCATAAATGGAAGGTGCATTTGTCCAGAAGGCACAAAAGAATGCAATAATCAATGCATAAATTTGACCGAATGCTGTGACATGTGCACAGTCGGAAAAGTATGTGACAACGGAAAGTGCATTTGCCCACCAGGAGAGTTCTGCCCTGATTCTTTGTAGATCTAATGCAAGAGAATCGAAATCAAATGAGGATGACGATATGCCTGGCTATTATTAGCTACATGCGTTAAGTGTACGTAGGTGCTAAGACTGGATGCTCGATAAGGCCAAAAAAAGATACACGCCGTAACGGGCGCCATATTGCCTTAATTCAGTCTGGTCTGGAGTTCTCGCCATGCACAGTGGCGGCGCAAGGCTGTGTGGTGAAGCAAATACATGGCTCGGCATCTGACGGTGCTACGAGTTCCCTTAAAACGGACGCTGTGTGAGTTTCCAGCGCATTGTTTGCTTTTGCCCGGCTTTGAGTCGAGATGAGCGGGATCAAGCCAGTCATTGAGGTGAACTGGTTCCTCTTCGGAGGGCACTATGGCTCGGTGCTGGCCACGCTTGAGACTCGATTATACTATTCTCAGGTTCCTATCGGCTCATTTCTCATTCAGCAACGTCTGAACATCCGCGTGAATGCTGGCCAGCTTCTTTGTGACTGGATGCTGTTGCCCGTACTCCTGCTCCGCCAGCCCCTTGATCCTTCAGATCTCGGATAGAAGCTTGCCGATCTCCTTCTTGATGTACTTGCGATTTTGCTCTGTCATGGATGCCACTGCAAGCAGAACTATACCAAAGCTTTTTCTTTTTGCAGCGGTTAAGGCTCTTCGAGGAATATAGTTTGGCGAAAGGCAAGGTGTGAGAATGAAAGCAAACCCTGAGTTTGATCGAAAAGCTTACGAGTTGGCTGAAAGCTACTTACCGAGCCTGAAGATACCGGGTGTAACGCAAGTGCTCATCGAGAAATACCAAAGAATATCCACCACTAGAACCGAACTTTCGTCAAAGAATGAACTTTATCAACGCATAATTTTCCATGCCCAAAATACTGGTTGGAAGAATGCAGTCATTGGAAAGTCAATCGATGGTGTTGATAAACTTGCACCAGTCTTGTGTGAGTTCAACCCAAAGATGGTATTAGCTACCTATGGAGATAACTGGCAAGCTGTTCTCGATCAGATCGTTAGAGAACTCGATCCACGGGGTAAGATTCGCACCGCACAACGAAGCATTTGGCCACACTTCTGCCAAACAATCCTATCAGCAGCGGAATTTATTGAACAATTTGAATCTGCGAATGATTTCTTCAATTGGATCGACTTTTTAGATAAGGATGACCGATCTAGAGCAAGTCTTCCCATGCTTATGGATCACGAGATTAAAGGATTTGGATTTGCCCTTTCTTGTGATTTTCTCAAGGAACTTGGATATGTGAATTTCCCCAAACCCGACGTTCACTTGGGTGACATCTTTACTGCACTTGAACTATGTCCGGAAAAAGTTGATGACTATCAGTTGTTCAAGGCAATCATCCGCGTGGCAAAAAATGCTAATGTCACTCCATACGCAGCAGACAAAGTATTTTGGCTGATCGGGAGCGGGAACTTCTATAATGATATAAATATTGGATTAAAAGGAAAAATTGGAAGCCACAAGCAAGAATTTATTGATTTTGCTCGGTCAAAATTATATGGAGATAAATTGAAAAGTTGAGCCGCTCCTTTGAGAGGTCTGGATCGTGGAGAGGATCTATGATTGATCTCATTCTCGTAGTGAGCTTTGTCCATCTCCTTCACCAGTTCCACCAACACTGAAAACACTGCTGCTTCCAGGGGATCATCAAGGGCGTAGAACGCCTCGCTAGAATGCTTTTTAGCCATCTCGGCTACCCTTTGACCATAAGCCTGGTCCTCTTTCTTCAAAGCCCGGCTTGCCTTGAGCTACCTTGCCGAGACATCCTTCACGCCCATGCGTACGCTCTCGAAGCTACGCCCCATTGCGACACTCCCCTAAGCTGAAGACGGCAGGCCACAGTCCTTCTTCCTCGTTCCGGCGGTGACTCCGCTCATCCAGCCTGCTATGAATGATGTCTTCCACATCCGATGGGCGGGAATGGAAGACCTCTTGCAGGATCTCTTCTCCCAAGGTAGCCTGTGTGCCAGGCATTTTCATCTCAGCCTTTGAACGGCTCTTTGCGGTGGCTTTGGGGCATCTCATAGAAGCAAAAGATCCGGTCGGCTATGGTGTCATCTTTTCCAAATGCGGGTCCATGTCAGGAGAGTAGACCAGGACGGTCGCTTCCCTGGATGTCTGCCGGAGATTCTGGGCGATATACTCGACCATCTCGGCAGCATCCTCGTACAACAGCGGGTCGTGCTCCACGATCAGGAATGTGTGGTGGTTCTCTTCCAGAATGGTCATCAACTGGAAGGATGTGAAGGCTCGACGGATATCTAGCTCTGTGATGTTGCGGTTCAGTCGGCTGAGGATGCGAGAATAGTTCCCGCTTATGAAGAGAACTTTGCATCGCTGAAGATCGAGGTTGCTGTTGATAGCATCTACCAGCATCTCCGGTGGACCGATCAGGACATTGAAGGTATTTTCGAGCAGGGAAACGGCTGGGTGCAGTTCGATTTGCATGATGGAAAGAGGTGGCTCTGAGGTTATGATCCTGAGCCGTGCGCGGGGTGAATGTAATAATAAGGAGGGGGGAAAGTCGAGAGGGGTAAACGGAGGGAGAAAACAATTGTCGACTTTCGCCGAATAGTATATAGTCAATTGCCGAGATATATAGTTTTCGATGGACCCAAAGTTAACATGATCATTATAACATGCTTAGAAAATCTTATATGATATTAGATCAGTATCTAAGATCATGGGTCCAAAGCGGAGCAAAGAACAAATCATAACGCAGATCCTTGCCTTATGCCAGGGAGAGGGTGCAATCAAGACAAAGATTGTTTACCAAGCAGGTCTTAATTTCAGGACTGTAGTGCCTTATCTGTCTCTGTTGACTAAAAAAGGGCATATTGAGGCAACTGTTGGGGATCGACTCATCTATCGAACCACGTCAAAAGGGGAGCAAGCATTGGAAGTGCTGCGTAATGCTGAAGAAATCTGCTCCTAATCCTTGATCATCCCTGATTGCCCTTTTTTCTTTAGTTTATTCATAAGACCGGACACTCGCTGCTTGGTTTCCTGAGTTGCTGTTAAATCCCGCTCTATTGAGATCTTCAGGACATCACCCTCTTTGCTGCCTTCTGGGAGATATGAAAGAGGAAAATTGAGCTTAAGCTCACCTTTCTCCCCTATAAGGACTACTGCAAGGTCTCCTTCAATCCTATCGATTACTGCTTTCATCCCTTCACCTCATGGCGGATGGCAGATACTGCATGGTGAGTATCCCGCCGCCCTTGCCTCTGCTGAACTCGCGAATGTGATAAGGTTGCTGGATTTGATCCGTTTCGCGGCACTGCAAGTAGGATAGTGGTACTTGTCTGACTTGGAAGAGGCAACAAATGGTCCATCCGAAGATGCTGATATAGTAGATGATGCTGTTGCTGGCACAGAAGCAGTCGAGGAAATTGTGTTACTGGACACGAGGTTACTGCATCTGGATTGCACTTTGGCTACTGTGATGCCTTCGCCATCTGTGGTCACCATAATACTGCCGTCGCGATCTGTCCGATAGATCGCCGATCCTGTGTTTTGCAGGGCTGTCAAAGTCCGGGCGGTTGGATGCCCGTATTCATTCCCTTCCCAGACCTCGATAACACTGACTGATGGAGTGACCGCACGTAGGAATTCTGCGCTGGAGGCTGAGGAACTGCCGTGGTGACCGACTTTGAGGATATCCGCATCAAGGTTGTATCCTGAGGATAGGAGATTGGTTTCGGCGGCGGTACCGCCATCCCCCATGAATAAGAAGGAGACATTTTCGTAAGTCACCTTCAAGACTATGGAATTTTGATTGAGAGCGTCATCTGTGAAATGAGTCGCGGGCGGGGACAAGACTTCAATATCAAGAGCAGGATCAAGATCAATGGTCTGTCCTCTCTTTGCTACCTCGAATGGGATGTTCTTCTGGTCTATCAGGTTAAGATAATTTTCGAAGGTTTGGGAGGTATGCTCTTGACCGCTGTCCAGGACCTGCCTTATTGGAAAATCGTTGAGCACGGTCAATAGCCCGCCTATATGGTCGGAATGCGGATGGGTGGCAACAAGGAGGTCAAGACTTGAAACCCCAATCCCATTGAGATAGCATTCAACACGAGGACCCATATCTTCAGTGCTAGCATCAATGAGCACGTTCTTGTTATTGAATTGTATCAGTTCTGAATCGCCCTGCCCGACATCCCAGAAATAGACTGTGAGATTCTCGCTCGCCAAAACGGCTGAGGTCAAGATAGCGATGATCAACGCCGCGAGCAATACCCTCCCAAAAATGGACTTATTCATTTTATTATTCCCTCCGGAGTCGTTACACTGCCCAAGAATATAATTCTTATTTAGGTAACCTAATTGGTCCCAAATGCTCCATAGGCATAAACCAGAAATTTGGCAAACGAAGCATGCAGCCGGATATTATGGGACGCTGTTGATTACGGCATGGGATAAGGCATCTTCTGCATCCAAGGATGATAATTACCAGTAACAACGTGCTGAAGTCCCATCCCCCGCACCTATACATATCGATTTTAGTTTATTAACTTCCACAGAATTCTTCTCTGGGTGACTGGATTCTTTTTCAGTGCCACTTCAAGGATGATGCAGGATGTCCAAGAAGAGGCTGGATATATGCTGGGATAGACAGGCTGGCAAGGAAGACATCAAACCGGCATTAAAGCGATTTGATCGCTATCTGGAAGAGAACGGCATAAGAGCGTCAACAAGATCCTCATATGTTTTCCGAGTGGGAAAATTTCTGGAATTTGCAGGAAATGACACCCCTCAGGAAGGAGAATTCATAAGGTTCAAGGACACCCCGGCAAGCTTTGGGTATTCAAGCAGTTCTTCGATAACAGAGAGGTCTACAATGGATTGATGGAATATTACAACAAAGACATGTTCCGCTTCGAGTTCAAGTCCGTAGGAGCGAGGAACAATGCCCTAAAGCTGCTGGAGCGGAACGGCTTCGACTACGATCTGGTGGAGGGCTTGAAAGGCTACATGGTCCTGCTCCCCAAGAATGCCAAGTATGCCCCGATCCTGAAGAACTCTGCGGCCTTCAAGGAGACTGCGAATGAGTGCATATTCCTTATGAAGGACCGGGCAGCAGTCAAGGAGGCGGTGGGCCTGGGCGCGAAAATATTAGAGGGCGAGGTAGTCTTCTGAGCAGAGGATAGAGACGCGCTGGGTTCCTCTTCTATTTTCCGACCGTCTCCTTTTAATTATCCTGAAAGACAATGATATATGTAACTGAAGGTAAGAATAATGTATAAAAAATTTGGAATATTGGCAATAGCGGCAATGATGCTATTGGCGGTAGGGTTTGCTGACGGAATTGCAGAGCATAGCAAGAGTGAAACTGTTGAAAGAATGCCTATTCCAGATGTTCTGGCTGCAAATAACAGCGAAAATGATCTGGCACCAGTTGTGACTCCGCTGGATTCTGGAACAGGATACCTCGGGGACATTACGATTCAAGGAACAGCAATCAGCAAATTCGACCGGATCGGGGCATGGGGTTGGAACGTTTATGTGGATAATGTCGTAGAAGGGCCAACTGAAATGAAAGACAAAACAATATCAATCTACCTGACTTCGGCTGATCCGACAGTGTATCCCAGGGGAACCATTGACTCCAATATTAACGTCGGCGACATTGTAGAGGCCTATGGTGGGTCCGCTTCTGGTTACGATATTAGCTTGACTGGTTCAGCGAATTACTATCTTAAGTACCTCGGTTTGCCGGTCACGGCCGCTAACGGCGCAGCTCCTCCCGGTATGGGCGAAGTCATCAGTAAGACCACGACGGTACCTACAGTCTGGCCTGTGGAGCCACAGGAAGCGTCAACACCAACTCAAAGCATCACGCCGGCACTCAGTCAGAATTATGTGATAGTTACTGATAATTTGATATCCAAACCCAGTTATCTAGTTACCGAAAACGGTCAGGAGATGGCAATAACCTGGCTTACTCCTTGGGTAGGTTATGTCAGCCCCGAATACGCCCCCCAAACCTACGGTGTCAATTTAGATGCCATCTTCAAAGCTGTTGGTGATGCTGCGGCGGAACTTGGTTGTTGGAGCGGATGTCGCCACAGCAGCGGTACCCAATGTATCGATGACTGCCGTGCTGCGGAAGGTCTGAAAACTTCTTAGCACATCTGTGGCTCTTTCTTTAAGCTTGCAGTAGTGGAGAAGGCAGAATGAGATGAGGTGGCAGAGGCTAATAGGCTACGTGGTCCATCTTCCCAAGCACGCCAAGTATGCCCAGATCCTGAAGAACTCTGTGGCATTCAAGGAGACTGCTAACGATCGGATCTTCCTGATGAAAGATCTGGCTGCCGTCGAAGAGGCTGTGGGATTGGGCGCGAAAATAGTGGAAGGCGAGCTTGCCTTCTGATCTGATCAGGCAGTTGACAATTCCCTGAGCCGCTGGATGGCTTTAGAGATCCTGGCGAATTCTTTGCTTCTCTCCGCTTCATAATAATTTATGATTTCCTCGATGGTAGCTCGCAATGCATAGAATCTCAGAGCTCTGCCGTTTCCATTGATCTTAGTTTCTTGCTCAGTGATCCAGTTCCTTTCTCGCAGTATTTTCACAGCAAGGCTGACCTGTGGTTGATGCAGACCCGTGGCAATTTCGATATCTTTGGAGGATTTCCCGCTTTGATCTTTGAGGAATGTTATCACACTAGCTATATTTCTGTTTGCGTCCAAGCTCTGTAGACGATCGGCTATTTGTCGCTCAGCTTCGATATCGCTCAGGCCATACCATTGCTGAAGTATAAGAATTCTGAACATGATAATGACATCGAAGTTAGGCTGCCCACCTCTCTCGGTTTTGTTTTTATACATATCTTCCAGATTCTTCCTGATTGGAGACCAATCTATCAGATTCGATATCTGCAGTAGCCTATTTTCAGGCATTTTCTTTTTATCTCTTACCGTTTTAAATGGCCATCCAAAAAAAGAATTCATATTAATTAATAGTACTATTAGTATATATAGATTTCGATGCTTTTATAGACTGTGGTTTATAGGAGTCCTCTGGAGTGATCAATAAGAGTCCTCATTAGATTTTTAAAAAAAATATAATTCAACCCATTGATAAAATGCGGGCAATGGGGATTTTCTTGCCCCTACCTCCCAATCTTCTCGTGAAACACCCTCTTGGCCTTCCCTTCCTGCCTGGGCAGTCCTCCAAGTGGATAGACATCGCCCTTTGGCGAGAAGCCCAGCGCCTCTTTGAGCGCTTTTTCGACCATGTAGCCGGTGACGCCCGGCCCGGCCTCGACATTAACCCGCACATCGTTGACCCCGTCGGTCTCCTCCACGATGATCTGGTAGTTGTTGCCGATGCCCGGAATGCCGAGCAGCGTCTGCTCGATCTGCTTGGGAAAGAAGTTGACCCCCTTGACGATGAGCATATCATCCCGCCGTCCGGTGATGGGGGCGATCTTAAGGTGCGTTCTGCCGCACTCGCAGGTATCCCGGGAGATGATCCTTGTCAGGTCTGCGGTCCGGAAGCGAATCATGGGCAGAGCCTCTCTTGTTAGCGAGGTGAAGACCAGCTCGCCCTCCTCTCCGTCAGACACCGGCTCGCCTGTCTTGGGATCGATGATCTCGATGATGTACTGATCCTCCCAGACGTGCAGGCCGTCATGGGCCGGGCAGTCCATGCCGAGAGTGCCGACGCCGCCCGACTCGGTCATGCCGTAAATGTCGAAGACATCGATGTTCAGGCCCTCTGAGATCTTCTTTTTCATGGACTCGGAGAACGCCTCCGCTCCGAAGATGCCGATCTTCAGGTCTGGCAGGGTCTCGTCCTGCTCCTCCAGGACCTCCATGAGCCGCACCCCGTAGCTGACCACGCCGGTGAAGACCCGCGTCTTCAGGTCCCTGGCCAGGCGAATCTGCCGGGCGGTGTTTCCGGGCCCCGCCGGTATCACAAAGAGGCCGGCTGCACGCGCTCCGTGGTACATTCCGAATCCGCCGTTGAAGAGGCCGAAGAGGGGAGTGATCTGGGTAGCATCACCCGGCTTTGCCCCGGCCATGCGGTAGCACCGGGCCATGCACTCCGCCCACTGTGAAAGGTCATTTTGAGTGTAGGGCATGACCACCGGAGTTCCCGTGGACCCGGAGGACATGTGCATCTCGACGATGCTGCGCCTGGGCACACAGGAGAGCCCCAGCGGGTAGCTCTCTCGCAGTATGTCCTTATTGGTCATGGGAAGCTTGACGATATCATCGACCGTCCGGATGTCATCGGGCTTTACTCCCGCCTGGGCAAAGAGCAGCCGGTAAGAGGCATTGGACTCGTAGACATGCTTGACTATGGCCTTCAGCCTCGCTGTCTGCATCTCCCTGATGCCGTTTTGGGATCTGGTCTCTATGGATTTATTGTGAAAATTCTCCTCAATCTTCATGAATAGCACCTTCCCGCTGCAAACGCTTTTCTGTTGATCTCCAGAAACTTCTCCTTAACGCACAGAGCAATGGCCATTTCCCAGGACTGCAGGGCAATGTCCAGACCCTGCGAGATGGCTCCCAGGAGGACGATATTGGCCGCCCGGATGTCGCCCAGGTCGCGGGCGATCTTTGCCGCATCGATGTAAAGCAGCCTGGGAAAAGCCTGCCTGAGCAGTTCTTCTGCGTTCTCAGGATACCGGGCCCCGCCTGAGGAGACCGTAACCGGCATGACCGCCTGAGTGCTTACTGCTGCCAGGCCCCCAGGCCTGAGGCAATCAGCATAACGGAGCGCCTCAATCTTCTCTAAAGCACCGAGAATGTCGGCCTCATTTCTGGCCACCAGGGGGCTGTGAACCTCTTTTCCGTACCTTATCTGGGCCATCACCGAGCCGCCCCTCTGCGCCATGCCGTGCACCTCATTGGTCTTGACATCGTAGCCCTCCAGCATGGCCGCCTGAGCCAGAATCTCGCTGGAAAGCAATATTCCCTGGCCGCCTACGCCGACTATTACTATGCTCTTTGTCTGCTCGTTCATTCTTTCTCCCCCCTGAGAATGCTTCCAATGGCACCAGCCGGGCAGACCTGCTCACACAGGCCGCAGCCTGCACAAAGGGTCTCGTTTATCCTCGGCCCTTCCTCAGTGCCTTCGATGGCCGGGCAGCCCAAATTGAGGCACAGCTCGCAGCCCTTGCACTCGTCGGCCTTAATTTTGCGCCTCTCGCCCACCCTTTTTCGCTCTCGCAGAGGGCAGGGAGCGCGGGAGACGATCAGAGAGGGCTTATCGGCAGCGATCTCCTCAGAAATGACACTATCCGTCTGGTCCAGGTTGTAGGGATTGATCACGCTGACTCTCTCTATTCCGCAGGCCCGGCCGATGTCCTCGATGGAGATGGCCTTTGTCATCTCGCCCATGAGGGTTCTGCCTGTGCCGGGATGATCCTGATGGCCGGTCATGGCGGTGGTGCGGTTGTCAAGCACGATTATGGTGCTGTGGCCGCTATTGTAGGCGATGTCCAAAAGGCCAGTGATGCCGGAGTGAAAGAAGGTGGAGTCGCCCACGATTCCCACGACCTTCGATGGCTCGCCTGCTTTCTCCAGGCCGTGCGCCATGGAGATTCCCGCACCCATGCAGAGGATGCTGTCCATCCTGTCCATGGGCGGAAAAGCCCCCAGGCTGTAGCAGCCGATGTCTCCCGTCACCAGCACCTTCTTCTTGCTCAGGGCGTAGAAGATGCCCCGGTGCGGGCAGCCCGGACAGAGCACAGGCGGACGGGGCGGCAGCCCGTCCCCGAAGGGGGAAGGCCTGACCTCTTGCGGAGCTTTTCCTTCCAAAAGCGCCTTTGCCTCCAGAAGCCGGTCAACAGAAAGCTCCATGATTCCGGGAACAACATCCCTTCCCCGGCAGGCCAGGCCCAGGGACCGTACATGCTGCTCGATGAAATCGTCCAGCTCTTCTACTATCAGCAAATTGGACACGCCCGCCGCAAACTCCTTTATCTTGGCATCCGGGAATGGGTAGGACATTCCCAGCTTGAGGACGCTTGCCTCAGGCCAGACCTCTCTCGCGTACTGGTAAGAGATGGAGGATGTGATGATCCCCAGGCTCCGGTCCCGCCACTCAATGCGGTTGGCTGACGATTTTTCCGAGAGCGCTTTCAGGCGAATTAGCCGGTCCTCGACCCTCTGGCGCATTGGCCTGCCCCAGACCGGAATGGGAACGAAGCGGGACGGATTCTTTGCCATGCCGATCTTCTTTCCGGATGGCTTTCTTTCGCATAGCTCCACCAGGCTTCGGGAGTGGCTGACCCGGGTGGTGGTGCGCAGGATGACCGGGGTCTTGAACTGCTCGGATACCTCCAGGGCCATCTTCAGAAAATCGCAGGCCTCCTGGCTGTCGGATGGCTCGAAAAGAGGAATTTTGGCAAAACGGGCATAATTACGGGTATCCTGCTCGTTTTGCGAGGAGTGCATGCCCGGATCATCGGCCACGCAGGCCACAAATCCTCCCTCCACGCCGATATAGCTCAGCGTCATGAGCGGATCCGCTGCCACATTCAGCCCCACATGCTTCATGGTCACAATGCTGCGGGCTCCGGCCAGGGATGCTCCTGCCGCCACCTCAAAGGCAACCTTCTCATTGGAAGACCACTCGCAATACACGTCCGGCTTGTATAAAACCAGATTTTCCAGAATCTCGGTTGAGGGAGTTCCAGGATAGCCTGCGCCGACCGTTACACCGGCTTCAAAGGCGCCTCTGGCCAGGGCCTCGTTGCCGGACATCAAACGTCTCAATGCCATTTTATCTCCTTGGTTTTTATATCAGAAATGCAGGTGAGTGCTATTGATCGTTTATGCGCAATCTAATACATCAAAGATACACGAGCCGATAACTGATTTTGGCATATATTTCTTGTGGTGGACCCTTGCTGATGTCCTCAAACATCGGCTCACCCTAATTAAGGCTTATAGCCTACCTCATCCTTGTTGCTCCAAGAATTCCAGCCATAATGAGGTAGGGCAAATTATCTCGGGACGACAGTGGCTTGAAACTATCTTAAAACAGATCTTAGAAGCGCATGAGGATTGACTGTGCGGCCTGGCTATGTAGCTTTGCGGCTTGCGTTAAGAAAAAAGGAGGATAAGAGAGGTTTAATCGAAGTCCTCTCCGCCCATGCCGCCGGGCATGCCGCCTGGGCCTGGCATTCCGCCTGCCGGTCCGCCTGACTTGGAGGCGATGACATCGTCGATGCGCAGAATCATGACTGCCGCCTCAGTGGCGCTGTTGATGGCCTGGGTCTTGACCCTCAGGGGTTCGACCACGCCGAGGTTCAGCATGTCAACCGGCTCACCGGTGTCCATATCCAGACCGGAGCTCTTGACGCCCTTCTCATGCTGGCTTCTCAGAGAGACCAGGGAATCGATCTGATCAAGGCCTGCATTCTCTGCCAGGGTCTTGGGTATTACCTCCATGGCATCTGCAAAGGCCTCGATGGATAGCTGCTCACGGCCACCCACGGTTGCTGCGTACTCCCGGAGCCGCAGCGCCAGCTCTACCTCGGGAGCACCGCCGCCGGGAACGAGCTTCTTGTCCTCAACGACCACGCCCACTACGCGCAGTGCGTCTTCCATAGCCCTGTTCAGCTCATCGACCACATGCTCGGTTCCGCCCCTCAGGATGATGGAGACCGACTTGGGGTTCTCGCACTCTTCGACGAATGTCATTTTCTCGTCGCCGATCTTTCTCTCTTCGACAAGACCTGCTTTGCCCAGGTCGTTCTTGGTCAGATCGTGAATGCTTGTCACTACCCTTCCGCCGGTAGCGCGGGCGAGCTTCTCCATGTCGCTCTTCTTGACGCGGCGTACGGTGTAGATGCCTGCCTTGGCCAGGAAGTGCTGGGCCAGGTCGTCGATGCCCTTCTGGCAGAAGACGACGTTAGCGCCGGTTGCCATGATGTCATCCACCATGCCCTTGAGCATGCTCTCTTCCTGATCCAGGAAGGCCTGGAGCTGATCCGGAGAGGTGATCTCAATCTTGGCGTCAACCTCGGTCTTCTCAATCTCTATGGCAGCATTGAGCAGTGCGATCCTGGCACCTGCGACCTTCTTGGGCATATTGGGGTGCAGCCGGTCTTTATCGATGACCATGCCGGGCACCAGCTCGGAATCAGTGATTCCGCCGCCCACTTTCTTCTCGACGGTGATATTATCGGTATCGACAGATCCGTCCTCATCCACCACAGCTTCGACTGCCTTGACTGCCAGGTTGGCCAGCTCCTCGCGGGCGGAGCCGGAGCCCTTGCCGGTCATGGCGGTGACTGCGATCTTCTTGAGAAATTCGGCATCCTTAACGGAGACATCCACGGCAATGGTCTTGAGGATCTCCAGGGACTTTTCCG
>JGI20214J51088_10000218_pt1 | contig 41787 bp, 30 predicted proteins | sample WetSurMetagenome_FD_51088 | JGI IMG/M metagenome (IMG submission 51088) | reverse complement strand
GAGAGGGGGATTCGAACCCCCGGTTCGCCGGAAGGCGAACAACGGTTTTCGAGACCGCCGCATTCGACCACTCTGCCATCTCTCCAATACATTTATCAGTATTCGCAATCCCGCACAGCAGGACCATCTCACTTTTTGCTTGATGAAGGCTGACAAAAATAGTAAATATTTATCTCCTAATTATCTTCAACATATAATTAGGTGTATGTAATATATTCATTGTGCAGTAAAAGCATAATAAAAAATTAGTTAAGAATTTTTTGATTCTAGTTTTGAATAACCTTATTTTGTAATAAAGTGAATACTTAACACATAATAACAAAATACTATAGCATGAAAAGAAATTATAAGTTACTGATGATTAGTGGATTCTTAATTCTTTCAATGGCAAGTTGCAGAACAAAACCTGAAATAGATAAGAGCAATCCTTTTTTTACCGATTTTAATACTCCATTTGGAGTTCCTCCTTTCGAAACGATCAAGCCCGAACATTATATGCCGGCTTTTGAAGCAGGGATGAAAGAAGGTATGTCAGATCTGAAGAAAATTGTAGATGCCAAAGTTGAACCTACATTTGATAATACAATTGAACCTTTGGACAATATGGGCAGACTTTTAACAAAAGTATCGTCTGTGTTTTTTTCACAGAGTTCAGCAAATACTAATGATTCTCTTCAGAAAATCGAGGTTGAAGTTTCTCCGAAACTTTCGGCGTTCAGGGATGAGATAGGGCTTAATCCTGTTCTTTTCGAGAAAGTTAAATCAGTATATGAGAATCAGGCAAAGTTCAACCTGAATGAAGAGCAAAAATTCCTTCTTGAAAACCTATATAAAAACTTTGTGCGTAATGGTGCCCTTCTTAAAGGAGCAGACCAGGATACACTTAAAAAGCTTAATCAGGATATCTCTGTACTGACAGTAAAATTCAGTCAGAATGTACTTGCTGAAACCAATAAGTTCAAGCTTGTTATTGAAAAAGAAGCTGATCTGAAGGGATTGCCTGAAAATGTTATCAAAGGTGCTGCAGAAATGGCAAAAGACGCCGGAATGGAGGGTAAATGGGTTTTCACCACGCAAAAGCCCAGTATGTTGCCTTTCCTCACCTATGACGAGAACCCGGACCTAAGAAAGAAATTATACGATGCTTATACTACCAGGGGTAATCATAATGATCAGTATGATAACAAGAAGGTACTTGCCGACATTGTCAGTCTCAGAGCTAAAAGAGCAAAACTGCTTGGTTATAAAACACATGCCGACCTTAACCTTGAGAACAGAATGGCAAAAAGTCCTGCAAATGTGTTTGCCCTCCTGAACCAGCTTTGGACACCAGCATCTCTTGTTGCCAGAGAAGAACTTACCGAGATGGGAAAAATTGCTTCCAGGGAAGGCAATAAGGTTAAAATTCAATCTTCTGACTGGTGGTATTATGCCGAAAAACTACGGAAGGAAAAATACAATCTTGATGACAATGAACTAAGACCATTTTTCAAGCTTGATAATGTGCGTGAAGGAGCTTTTTCAGTAGCAAACAAGCTCTATGGCATCACTTTTACACCTGTTGCAGGTATTCCCCTTCCGCATCCTGATGCTAAGGCATTTGAGGTTAAAGAGGCTGACGGGAGTCATGTAGGAATACTCTATATGGATTTCTATACCAGAGCAAGCAAAAGTCAGGGGGCATGGTGTGGCGGATACCGCGATCACAGATGGACTGATGGAAAGGAAATCAAACCAGTAGTTACTATAGTTTGTAATTTTACGGAACCTTCAGGTGATACTCCTTCTTTGCTTAGCCTAGATGACGTTAATACTCTTTTCCATGAGTTTGGACATGGTCTTCAGGGTCTATTCGCAATAAATAAATATGGCATTGCTAATACTGCAATGGATATAGTAGAATTGCCTTCACAGATAATGGAACATTGGGCTACTGAACCTGAGGTTCTTAAAATGTATGGGAAAAACTACATGACTGGTGAAGTTATACCTGATGCACTTATTGAGAAAATCAGGAAGAGCAGCTACTTTAATACCGGTTTCGACAATGTTGAAATTCTTGCAGCTTCAATGCTGGATATGGCATACTATACTCTTGAAGCTCCTGTAAATATTGATGTTGAAAAGTTTGAGAAGGATTTCCTTACAAAAATAGGACTTATCAAAGAGATTGAACCCAGGTACAAAAGCACATATTTTCTCCATATTGTTGGCGGATATGATGCAGGTTATTATTGTTATACATGGGCAGCAGTACTTGACAATGATGCATTTGAAGCATTTAAGGAAAAGGGTATTTTTGATAAAGCTACGGCTGAAAGATTCCGCAATATTATTCTTGCTCCAATGGGAATAACTGATGCTGAGCAGAGTTTTATCAATTTCAGGGGACTGAAACCTGGTATCGAACCTCTTCTGAGAAATAGAGGATTGTTTACGGGAACAACCATTAAAAAATAGTGTAATTAACATACAGCCTTACGGTTATGAATGTCTGATAACTTTGACTTTCATGATTGTGTGGCTGTATGCTTATTATGATTTCAGACGGGCTTTTATGAGATTTCCTTTTCAATGAAAAGATAAAAGCCTTTTGCTCTTTTGTGCCAGCTTCAACTCTACTCATTCTCCTGGATAGAATATATTACATATTATGATTAAGGAGCTTCTTTGTGGTTTAACTGCTGATGAGATATTACATCTTATTGAGCCCTCTGGTTATACTATTTCTAATGCCGTATTAATATCCCACGGTATCTATAAGAAAAGGGAGGTTGAAATTTCTCAGATACCGAAAATATCCAGGAAACTTAAAGATAAACTTAAAGAGATAGCTATCAGTGGACTTTTCAAGCCTGTCAGTTCTGAAGTTTCAGTAGATAAATCAATAAAATATCTCTTCAGAACAGAATCTGGAAAAGAGTTTGAAACGGTTTATATTCCTGAAGGTAAAAGAAATACTGTATGTGTTTCGACCCAGTCAGGATGCAGGATGGGCTGTCGCTTCTGTGTTACTGCCGGCTATGGATTCAGGGGTGACCTTACTGCAGGAGAGATTGTGAACCAGGTATTATCTATCCCGGATTCCGGGAAAGTGTCCCATGTGGTATTTATGGGTATGGGAGAACCGTTCGATAATCTTGAAAATGTTCTAAAGGCCTGTGATATAATGACAGCAGAATGGGGACTGGCAATCAGCTCCAGGAACATAACGGTTTCAACAGTAGGAATAACACCTGGAATTGAAAAGTATCTTCAGAGCACAGAATGCAATCTTACATTAAGTCTTCATTCACCTTTCGCTGAAGAAAGAGAAGCCATTGTCCCGATCGAAAAACGATATCCTGTACTTAACATAATTGGGATATTGAAAAAATATCCTGTCAGAAGGAAAAGAAGAATTAGCATAGCTTATATAATGATAGACAATCTGAACGATACTGATTATCACCTCTCAGAACTTATCAGTATTCTGAAAGGTTCAATAATCAGAGTCAACCTGCTGTCTTACCATCCTTCAGGATCTGATCGATACAGATCGTCTTCAATCGACAGGATGATTTATTTCAAACATAACCTTGTTGTTTCAGGTATTTCTGCATCAGTACGAAAATCTCGAGGGATTGATATATCAGCTGCTTGTGGTCTGTTAGCGACAGGTCTGAAATAAGAATTGATTCCGGAGTGGTAGGTGCAGAAAGATTATAAGAATTAACTTGCAGCCTGACAACTTTCTTGGTGTTTAATGGAATACATTAAAATATATTCAATTTCTGTTTTCATTAATAAGTTGATACATATATTCATCAAGGTATCCATCAGATGTCTTTAGCCAGTCTTTTTTAATACCTGTCTCTATAAATCCTTGCTTCTTAAAAAGTTCCATGCTTTCAAGGTTGTTTGCAAGGATATTACAATAGAGCTGATGCAGCTGAAGGGTTTTGAAACAGTAAGATATCAGACATGAAAGTGACATTGTAGCGTATCCTTTTCTTCTGTAAGTCTCATTAGCTATAAGGATTCCCAGTCCGGCCCTTTTATGAAATGGGTCAAAATCAAAAATATCAATTGTTCCGATACTCAGTTTATCCTGAATATGATCAATCATAAGTCTGAGCTGACCTGTTTCATAGATATTTTTATGAGAATTCTCCAGATACCGTTTCAGGGTGTACTTAGAAAAAGGTGAAACAGTATTACTTATTATCCAGTATGAATCGTTATTTTCCCAGTTATAAAGAAGCTCCAGATCTTCCGGCTCCAGAGCCCTGAGTCTGATTTCTTTGTATATCATGAAAAACTTATCTGGTTGTTATTGTGAAATCAATTTATCAAGTTCCCTGACGAAAGCATCATCAAATCCTAATTTTTTTATCGATGACAATACCTCTTTAGCCTCTGATAAGGTTTTGTACTTGCCATAATAATATTTATACATTCCGTCNTTGGCTTTNATTTCATTTACTCCATCAATTCCCTTAAAAATCCTGGCAATATCCAAAGGATTCCTTGTTGCTTTAAGTTGTATTGTAAATATCTGATTAATATGGTTTATAATCAATCCTGTTGAATCTGAATTTTCACCAGATCTAGATTCATTATCAAGATCATATTGATTCAGAATATAGGAATCATTAAATCCAGTATTCTGGGCATAACCCAGATACTTAAGAGCATCAGATTTATTATAAAAAACACCAAGGACATACATTGAAATTGTATCAACTTTAATCGTTCTGATGAAGAGCAGATCATCTTTTAATAAATTGGAGAAATAACTGGGATTATGAGTTTCCTTTGTTTTTAACAAAACGATACTATACCGCATTGAAAATGGTTGTCTGAGATGTTCGGGGGTGTAGGTTTCCTGACTTATAACAACTCCGGTTTGAGGATCAATAATCCCGAATGTGGCGCGCCTGTTATATTTTCTTCCTTCAGGATTATCAGAGCCGTCACGATTGGTGTTTACTGCTGCAAAGTCAGTTTTGCCGAATGCTTTCTTGACAAACCTCGATTCTGAAATTCCTGATTCAGAAAGATTGTCTATTACAGCCTGAGCTCTTTTGTCAGCAAGTTTTCTGTTGTACTCAGTACTGCCTTTGGAATCAGTATAGCCTGCAACCTGGATTTTCAACTCCGGGTAACTGTTAAGAATTGATTTCAGGATTTCCAGGCTTGATAAAGCTTCATCAGTGAGTTTGTAGCTGTCGAACTCAAAGAGAATATTTTTAATTGAGAGGAAAGCTCCATTGGAAACCTTATCTGGTATAAGTGAGGCATTTACAGAGATGTAATTATCTGAAAAATACAAGGGTATATTAATGTTTATAGTATCTGGCCTATAGCCGCTGTAATTTACAACAAGCTGATAATCACCAGGTACTACTTCAAATTTAAATGTGGCACTATCACTTAAAGGAATAGTTTTTGTTTGTTTAACTTTTTTAACGTCAGAAAGCTGAATCTGAGTTTGTTTAGGGTCAACATTCATTCCATCCTGAAGACTCAGAACACCTACACCGGCAGTTATTTTTTCAGCCGGATCTTCTGCAACAATTGAATAAATATTTCGTGACCTGGTCTTAGTATCATACAGTCCTGTTACAAATCCAGGAGCATTATTATTGAGAATGAAGAAGGTATTTTCAAGTGTACTATTAAATGCATAGGGCATTCCGACTGGATTTGTCCAGCTTCCATTTCTCTTAACAGACCGGAACACATCATATCCTCCCATACTTATATGACCCACAGAGCTGAAGAGCAATGCACCTGTTACAGGATCATAAAATGGAGTATCTTCATTAAACGGGGTATTAATTACATTCCCGCAATTAACAGGTTCCCCCCAGGAACCATTGTCAGTTTTTTCTGAAACCCATATGTCAAGCTCTCCTTCACCTCCTGGTTTGTTGCTTGAAAAGTACATGGTTTTTCCATCGGGTGTTATAAAACCATGAGATTGCCAGTATATTGTGTTTATAGGTTTTCCAACACTTTTTATCTTCGACCAGGTAGTGTCTTTCCTCTGGCTGTAATAAAGATTACCGTCGCCACCATCGTCCATATAGATAATCAGTAACTTCCCATTTCCGGTAATTGAGTTTGAATAGAATCTGTCAAATCCGCCAAGTTGCTTTGTAATATCTACAGGTCTCTGCCATGTCCCGGTTTTGTAAGAGCAAAAAATACGAGTTTTTCCTTCCTGTTTAAGAGTAAATATAAAAACTGAATCATTCTTTGCCAGGACAGGATTACATGCACCTGGATACTCATTAAGCCAGGGGGCAAAAAGTCCTGATATAATAGTAAGAGGTTTTTTCTTCATTTCCATTGCATATCTGCAGTCCCTGATCTGGTTATCTATATATTCTTCCCTGAAGATCTTAGTTCCTCCTAATCTTTTCTTAGCATCTGTATAAAGTATAATGGCTTTTTGGAGACTATCGTTCTGATGATATGCTATTGCCAGGTAGAGATAAGTATCTAAAGGAGCTTTTTCCCCAAACTCTATGTACTCCTTTTCATCACTTACAACATTCTTTGATGCTTTTTCAAGCAGTTTCAGAGCTTCCTGTTTTCTACCATCAAGGTTTAGATAGCATATCCCCAGTTTCGCAGAAAGGTTAGAATTGTCTGGATAAATCTTTAGGAGTGACTCATATTTAACCGCAGCATTTTCATAATCCTGATCGTAATAATACAGGATATCCGCGTTTTGAACTGCCCTGATAAGTTCCTTTTTAGTTAGTAATTGTGGGAAAAGAGCTGTGAAGGAAAAAAGAAAAAAAGAAAGAATGATGCTCCTCCTGATCGTAGTTTTCATTATTTTGATACTTTCTTTATAAATATTTCTTCAGGATATCCTTTCCTAATCAACTCAGATCTTAATGCATAAGCTTCTTCCCTTGTCTGAACTCTGCCGGTAGTATACCTGTAGAATTTATCGACATCATTGTACATTACTTTCATATCAGTAATATACTTAAAGTAGCTTACATCTACTGGATTATGGAGAGCGATAACCTGTACTGTAAAGTAGAGTATGTCAGAGTCTTTGATATTCAGATCGCCGACATCATTAACATTTAAATTTCTGATCAGGATGCTGGTGTCAATTGCTGAAACGCCAGGTATTAGTGAAAGATTTATCTTATCATAGACCATAGGAGGTGGAACAACTCTTCTTACGGTCGGGTCTCTCTTAAGGGTAATATCTATTACCAGTGTGAGATTTGGATTATCCTGTAATATTGTAGTATCTATTGTTTGAGAAAAATATCCGAAACCTGAATAAACTAATTTGAATTCTCCTGGATTAACAGCAAAACTGTAAAGACCAGTATACTTGTTCGGGAATCCGACATCGAGAGTGTCGCCTGAATTTTTGTTAATCAGATGGATAGAATAGTTTTCGTCAAAGTCAAGAATAGTGTCATTCAGACTAAATTTTCCCTTTATTTCAAATAGTTGATTGACGTCCAAGCTTCCTAATCCGAGATAAAAAATATCTTTCTTTTTGTAGTCGGTGAACATTGAATAGTAAGCATTCAAACCGTTATTTGCTGGTTGAAAGAATTTATCATCATCTGTAGAATTAATGGGGTAACCAAGATTGGAAGGAGTTTTCCAGACTGATCCTATTTTCTGACTTTTATAATTGTCAAATCCACCCATTGAACTGTGTCCTTCGGAACAAAAATAGAGAACTGAATCGTTCTGTGTTATAAATGGTGTATCTTCATTGAATGGTGTATTGATGACTGCACCAAGATTGACAGCCGGCCCCCAGTCACCTGTTCCATCTTTTTCAGATACATAAATATCCAGGTTTCCCTGTCCTCCATCCCTGTTACTTGTAAAATACAGCCGTTTCCCGTCAGCTGAGACAGCTGCATGAGATTCATAAAACTTTGTATTAATATTCTTATTAAGCTTTTTAATCGGTGCCCAGGAACCATTGGCGAAGCTTGATGAGTAAATGGCACCATCATAATTGTCGGTTTTATACAGGAACAATTCTGTGCCATCATTATTCAGAGAACATGAAGAGCAATCTTCCCCTGCCTTGATCTCTGCAGTTATTTCAACAGGAGACTGCCATTTACCTCTTTCCTTTTTTGAATAGAATATAACATTTACAATACCCCTGCGTTCAGTGTATACTATTGTGTTTCCATCAAAGCTTACGGCAGGATTGTCGTTTATTGCGCCCTGGCTGAAATCGTTGCCAAGTGTTTTTTTGCTGAGTGTCAGAGGATTTTCCTTATACTGAATAGCATTTTTACAGGCCTGAATCTGCTGATCAATATATTCCAGGTTCTTCATACCTCCTCTGGGTGTCGTTTCTCTCGCAAGCTTATTGAAGGTCTGAAGGGTATTCAGCCCTTTTTCGAGTTCATTATTAATCATATAAGCTTTGGCCAGAGAAAAATAAGCATCCAGCGGAGCTCTCTTCTCTTTTATTGATGTACTCTTCGATTCGTAGGTTGCTGTTTTGACTGCTTCTTCAAGATAAGGAATTGATTTCTCTTTTTCACCTGAGATATTCAGATAACAAGTACCAATTTTATATTTTATATTGAGATTATCAGGAGTTTCGAGTAGGAGATAGAGTTGATTTGCAAGTTCATATTCCTCATAGAGGTTATATGATTCTGCCTTGGAAAATATTTTTTTCATCTCATCGGGTGATTGAGCTGAGGCAGAAACAGAACAAATAATCAGGGTCAGTAGCTGCAGCTGAATACGGATATTTTTTTCTCTGATGTTTCCCATTAAAACAAATATAGTAATTTTTATTGCTAATAATCAAATTATTAGTAAATTTTTATTTCAGGGTAATCTTATAAATATCTTCTTTTCCGAATCCCCCGGACTCTTTAAATACTGAATAGTAACCTGCTTTACCATCATTTGTTGGCATGAAGAATATATTATCATCAGGGGTGTTGATCGGGTATCCAAGGTTTTTAGGTTTACTCCATAAAGTATTTGATTGGAGATCTGACCGGAAAAGATCATAACCACCTATGTTATCATGTCCTTGGGAGCTGAAAAACAGAGTTTTCCCATTGTTGATAAGGAAGGGTCTGTCTTCATTGAATTGGGTGTTAATCTCTGGTCCCAGGTTTATAGCGGGACCCCAGTCACCTTTTACTTTAAGTGAGATGTACAGATCTAACCCACCAAATCCACCTGGTCTGTCAGAGGCGAAAATCATCTGATTTCCGTTTTCTGAAATGAATCCATGCGATTCCCAATATTTAGTGTTTATGTTTTTATTCAGCTTAACAATTTTTGTCCAACTCTTACCATCAAATGTGCTGGAATAGATATCACTGTTAAAATCATCATCCTTGGATAACAGGAGTATATTCCCGTCAGCAGAAAGGCATGAAATGAAAAGATCACCGTCAGCCTGCAGTTCAGGTGTAATGTTTATTGGAGCACTCCATTTTCCGTTAATAAGCCTGGAAAGCATCACAGCATCATAGAATTTGAGGGAAACCATATAGGCAAACGACTTCCCGTCTGCTGAAATCAACGGATTGAAGTTTGATTTTTCATCATTGAAGAGATCTCCTACATTTTCCTCTGAATAAGCAATTGGTTTGGAAATCAGATCTTTTGCCATATCACAAACCTTTATTTCATGGTCGATGAAATCCCTGTTTTCATGATCGTCAGGGAGAAGTGTCTGTGAATACCTGATGAATGCTTCCTTTGCTTTATCGAATTTATAATTAATACGATAGGCTTTCCCCAGATCATATAATGCTTCGTATGGTGCTGACATCTCATTAATCGTACCCTCTTTGTGCTTAGCTGACATATTTTTTGAAGCAGTTTCCAGGTAGCTTACTGAGAGATTCTTCTTTCCGGGAATATTCAGATAGCAGACGCCTATGCAATGAGCAAGATTATAATTATCAGGTAGTTTTTCATAAAGTTGCAAATAGTAGGTCAGGGCATCAGAATAATCTTCATTCATTAAAAAGAATTCAGCTTCAAGGAAAGAATCCTGTTGACTCTTATTCTCCTGTGCAAAAACTGAAAAGGATAAAAAAACAGTAACAATCAGACAGATAGCTTTTTTGATCATAAAGAGAAGTTTTGGCAAACAAATTTATTAAAAAAATGCCAAAAGAATTATTAATCACATACTTATTTTGCAAAAATGACCGGTTCTTTCCGGTCATTTCTGCAATTTTCTATTTATTCTCTTTCTTTTTTCTTTTCCACAAAATAAAGAAAAACAGGAACAGGCCAATTCCGAGAAGGGTCAGTAATACCCATGACCATATCTCTTTACCCGTTGACAGAGGTGACGAGATCGATTCCGTCGAAATATCTTTAGCTTCAATGAGGTTAGCAATAGTTTTATATATTGCTTCTTCAGGATATTTTTCCTTATCTTTATTGTTCAGCAGAAACAATATCAGGTCCTTTGGAGACTTGATATTTTCCTTTTTCAGATCCAACGATTTCAAAGCAGTTTTTAATGGTTCCTCCGAGTACTTAATCAAATCATCTAAGTACTGTTCAACAGTTGTATCCGGTAATAAATTCAAAGCGGAGAGCATTTCAGCCATCTGTTCACCTGTGAGGCCCTCTTTAACAGATTCCTCATAAAAAGCCTGAAGCCATTTTTCTTTAACCTTTATTTTCTTGTTGTCAGTATTTATTACTGATTGCTTTATAATGTCACGGGCTTCGGACGTTTCACTGTATGCAAGTATCTTCGCTCTGATTACTGAAATAGACGGATCAACATCAGACAACACAGCTGCGGCAATCTTATTCAGTTCCAGCGGATTTGTCCGGGCGTCCGTCTTAGATGAAATGTACTCCTGCAAATCTGTCCAGGTCTTAAGATTAGACTGATAAATATCAAGATCAGACAGAATACTCTTCAATTCTCCTTCGGCGTTTCTTGCCATCAGATCAACAGCAGCCTGGGTAAGAATATTATCCATCACAGCTACTCTGAGAGCGAGTTTATCAACCTCTTCAGGGCTAATGCTTCTCTTTGAGGCTTCTTCTTTAATAAATGAAATAAGATCATCGACATTTCCAAATTGCTGGTTTTCAATATCGGCATCTGTAATAACACTCTTAAGCTTGTCATCAGCCCTGCTCTTGAGAACTTCAGTCAGAGCTTCTATCTGTTTTTTAGCAATTATCCGGTTATATTCCGGACGGATCTGGAGTTGTTTGGTTATATTTTTATCCCTTGTAATAAAGACATCAGTTGAGGTAGTGTTATCAAACCTGTCTGTAAGCTTGAAGACAATTTTATTATCTCCGGCACTTGGGGCCATTTTATAAATAAATACTGAATCGGTGATAAAATATTTTTGAACAGATACAAGTGAATTTCCTACCCAATGCTCAACTGTCAGAGTCGATTTTGGCTCAACTCTTAAAGGAAAAAGTATTGAATCCCCATTTGAAACAGAGATTGTTTTATTGGTATTTACACTTAGATCAGCGGTAAAATCGGTTTTTGGAAGTATAGTCCCGGGAAGTACGAAACTATCTTCTTTACTGGTAATAGGAAGATCTAAATTTCTAGTAACTTTTGCACCTCCGTCACTTTCGTATGTGATCCGATAATTTCCCTGGGGCAGTTCGAACTCATACTCCCCGGTTTTAGGATTGGAATATACGATCACGGTTTGATTCGGGTTCTTGATATTCAGAGCGCTGACCTTAACACTATCCTGAATATTCGCATTCAGGTCAGCAACCTTGACCATTCCTCTTACAAAGAACTTTCTTGGGTGATCATTTGAAAATATTTCTATGCGATATATATCCTGTTTTCCGAATCCCCCTGGAATTTCTTGCGCGAGGTATCCCTCATAACCCTGATTAAGAGGCTTAAAGAAAACATCGTCGTCAGTCGAGTTAAGAGGATAGCCAACATTTAATGGAACTGACCATTCGCCATTCTTGAGAAGGGTTGAATAAAATATATCATATCCTCCCATATTAAAATGACCCCTCGAGCTGAAAAACAGTGTTTTATCATCCTGACAAAGAAAAGGAGATTCCTCGTTGTAGGGTGTATTTATTACTGGTCCAAGGTTTTCTGCAGGTCCCCAGTCACCCGTACTATCCCTGCTGGAAACATAAATATCCAGGCCTCCGAGCGTCCCCTTCCTGTTACTGGTAAAGTAAAGTTTCTTATCGTCCTGCGAAATTGTTGCATGTGATTCCCAGTATTTTGTATTTATGTTCTCATTTAGTTTAACAACTGGAGACCAGGTATCATTTTCGAATTTGGATATATATATAATTCCATCATAATCGGCAGAGCTGTAAAGATATAGTGTTTTTCCGTCTTTCGAGAGAGATGTGGGATAAAGGTCTTTGTCAACTTTCAGCACTTCGTTCATGTTTACGGGAGGACTCCATTGTCCGTTAATCTTCTTTGAGTAGAGAATTGCATCATAAAAAGCTTCAGCTCTTGAAAATATAAGCAGATCCTCCTTGGATGACACAACAGGATTAAAATCAGAGCCACCCTCATTTATGATGGAACCGAGATTTACCTGCTTCACAAAGAGAGGCATATTCATAAGTTCCTTGGCATTCTGACATGCCTGTATCTGTTGATCTACTACAGCTGAATCATAAACCTCACTGTTAATGTTTCTTTTAAAACGTTTGTATGTTTCCAGAGCTTTGTCAGGCTGATTATTGATCCTGTAGGCATTTGCCAGATAATATAGGGCATCATAAGGTGCTCCGGTTTCCCTGAATTTACCTTCCTTATAATTGGGATTAATATGTTTTACAGCATCTTCAAGATAACTGACTGCTTTTTTCTTTTCCCCGGGAGTATTAATATAACACTGACCAATCCTGAATTTGAAATTCGAATTGGAAGGATAAGATTTCAATAATTCCAGATATATCGGCAAAGCCTCCTTGAAGTCTTCATATAAGATCCAGCTTTCAGCTTGATAGAAACTATCTTTAATATCTGATTTCGGTTGTGAAGTTAAATCAGTATTGATGAATGTAGCCAACAGCCACGACAAAATAAAAAGCCTTTTAATCATATCAATAATTTATCTAGATGGAATGATGACACTTATAATATTTTGGAGAAATTGTTATCATTGTTTCTAGTTTTAGAAGGTATCAGGTCCAAAGTGTTATATTTCAAACTAAACGCTACTAATATAGTCGAAATATTGCAAAAAAAGACAATTTGCTGCTATCCTTTTTACTATATCAGATCAAATATTTTTACAGCAATGCTTTTATTAATTTTACAATACAATCTATTAATTTGAATCTTAGAAAGTTAAATTGTTATCCGAAGAATAATTCTCAAGAATCTCTTTAATCTTGTGTAAAAATCTTCCGGCGAGTGCACCATCAATAACCCTGTGATCATAGCTTAAGGAGAGTATCATTATCTGTCTGATTGCGATCATGTCTCCATCCGGGGTCTCTATAACTGCAGGAGTTTTCCTTACTACTCCGGTCCCAAGAATAGCAGCCTGTGGCTGATTGATTATTGGTGTGCCTGCAAGATTATTATAACTGCCGAAATTTGTAATAGTAAACGTACCTCCTGTAACTTCATCGGGTTTTAGTTTATTGCTTCTTGCTCTTTCAGCAAGATCATTGACAGCTTTTGCAAGACCGATGAGGCTTTTCTCATTGGCATTTCTTATTACCGGAACTATCAGATTACCATCAGGCAGAGCAGTTGCCATACCGATGTTGATATTTTTCTTTTTGATTATGTTAGTTCCATCAACTGAAATATTTACCATTGGAAATTCATACAGGGCTTTTGCTGCTGCATCGATGAAAATGGGAGTGAGGGTAAGTTTCTGTCCTTCTGAGGCAAGAAACTTATCCTTATTGGCATTTCTCCAGTTAACAAGACGCGTTACATCTGCATCAATGAATGAAGTTACATGTGGTGATGTTCTTTTTGACATTACCATATGTTCAGCTATTAGCTTGCGAATCCTGTCCATTGGAATGACCTCGTCTTCACGTACCTGAGTTTCAGATGGTATGATTTTTTTTGCAGTCTTTACAGCTTCTATCCTGTCAGGACCTATAGCTGTTTCCACTTTATTTTTTCTGTTTTCAAGAATATTCAGGATATCGTCTTTCGTTATTCTGCCATCCATTCCGGTACCTGTCGCACTGTCAAGGTCAGAATAACTAATCCCTTCACGTGCTGCTATGCTTCTCACAAGGGGTGATAAAAATTTCCCGGATGGAGTACGGCTTTTCATATCTTTCGATAACACTTCCACCTCATTTCTTTCCTGTTTGATGGTTTCAATGGTCTCTCGTATCCTTTCCACCTCTTTATTGATCTTAACCGACTCCTCAGGTGTCTGTTCAACGTTTGTTTCAATAATGGCTAAAACATCTCCTACCCTGGTTACAGAACCCTCTTTAGCAATAATTGAAACTAAAGTACCTGATGCCGGAGCAGGAACTTCGGAATCCACTTTGTCGGTTGCTACTTCAACAAGAAGATCATCTTCCTTAACCTGCGAGCCTTCGGAAACAAGCCATTTGTTTATTGTTGCTTCTATTACTCCTTCACCCATTGCAGGTAATGTGATATTCATCCTTGCCATATATCGTGTTTTTAACTATTATTCCAATTTTATGTCTTACTATTTCCTGAATACTTTTCTTTTAAAAACGTAAAGAAAAACATTGGATTCCTGTCTTTTGCCATTACTAAGACCGGATGTATATAAAAACTAAACAGAATTCTTCTATTTATTCTCAATTCATACCTGCCAGATTCTGATAGCCTCTTTGCATTTACAAATTAATACTCTTACATACTAAACAACCAGATTGTCGAAATGTTTCAGCAATCCGGTACTTGCTGAAACAAATTTCAGCGCACCTCAAATTTATTTAGGTAAACGACGTATACTGATCCTGATTATTCGATTTATCAGAGCCAATCCCTCCCTTAAATAAATCGTGAGAACAATAAATGATTTCCAGAATTTAAATTTCCCTTCAAAACTTCTTTTCTTAACATAGATTCTCATCGATTCATAAAAAAAGAAAATGTCAGTAAATTTATCACGGGAGGTGCTCTTACCTTTGAAGTGAACTATTTGTATTCCGGGAAAATAGTAATTTTTATACCCTGCTTGTAACATTCTGTAACTAAGATCGATATCTTCTCCATACATAAAATAATCTTCATCAAGCATTCCTGTTATGTTTAGTGCATCCTTTCGGATGAACATAAAAGCACCTGAGATAATTTCGGCTATACTGGTATCAAAGCTCCCAATATCAGGGCGATAATACTTATTGAAAATGAGCGATCTGGGAAACATAAAGGAGAATCCGGATATTTTAAAGAATGCAGTTTTAAGTGTCGGTAATGCCCTTTTCGATTCGGGGAGAAACTTCCCTTCCCCATTTACCATTCTCACTCCCATAATTCCTGCATCTGGATGATTATTCATGAAATTAATGCTTTTCAAAAAGGTATCTTCTTCAATTATTGTGTCAGGATTCAGGAGCAAAATAAACTGCCCTTTTGCGTGTCTGATTGCCTGGTTGTTTGCTTTGGAAAAACCGGAATTAAGTTTGTTTTTGATAAGGATTACTTCAGGAAACTCCTGTTCAATCATTTCAGCAGAATTATCGGAGGAATTGTTATCAACAACAAATACCTCACAATCAGTTTTTTTCGAGGCTTTACTTACCGAAAGAAGACATTGTTTCAATAAATCTCTCACATTGAAACTGACAATAATAACCGACAGTTCCATTGAATGGTTATTTGATTAATAATTCTTCATTAATCAGATTTGAGAGTCTGATTACACCTTCTTCTATAGCTGTCTTGTCAGAAAACGAAAAATTTAAACGCATTGTATTATGACCTGAACCGTTGCAGAAGAAAGTTGAGCCGGCAACAAAAGCTACATTTTTTTCAATAGCCTTATAAAAAATGATATCTGCATCAATATGATCCGGGAGCGTTATAAATAAAAATAATCCACCCTGTGGTTCTGTCCATTTAACTGCTTCAGGCATATGCTTTTTAAAACATTCTATCATGTGGGTGCGTCTTTCGCGATAAAGATCAATGGTTTTGGAAAGATTTTTCTCCAGCAGACCTTTCTCCATATATCGTGCAATTATTTTCTGTACAAAGGAAGAGCTGCAAAGATCGGCAGTCTGTTTTGCCATCACAATCTTATCGAGTATTGCAGGTTGGCCGATAACCCATCCAATTCGGAATCCTGGTGCAAAAATCTTTGAAAATGTGCAGAGAGTAATAACCCTTCCCGTAGTATCAAGTTCATTCATAAGTTTTTGAGATTCCCCTTCAAACCGGACTTCTCTGTAAGGGCTGTCTTCAACAATAAGGAGATCATACTTTTCAGCTATCTCAATAATTTTTAGTCTTCTTGATTCAGGAAGCGTAATTCCTGCAGGATTCTGGAAATCTGGAATTACATAAATAAATTTAATCTTTCGTCCATGCTCTATAAGTGATAATACGGTCTCTTCCAGTTCATCAGGGATCATCCCGTTTTCATCCAGGGTAACTCCTTTTAACTTCGCCCCGTAAACTGTGAAGGCATTGAGTCCGCCCAGATAGGAGGGAAGACCGCACAGCACATAATCACCCGGGTTGAGAAATATTTTGGCAATAAGATCAATTGCCTGTTGCGATCCTGTTGTGATAATAAGATTTTCAATACCAATATTCAAACCCTGCCTGTTATGCCTTTCAACAAGCATTCTTCTTAGAAAAGGATCTCCTTCAGTTGTTCCGTATTGCAAACTTTCCGGTCCGTTGTTTTCCAGAATTTCAAGAGCTATTTGCTTCAGATCATCAACTGGAAATGTTTCAGGAGAAGGTAGTCCGCCGGCAAAAGAGATCATACCAGGCTTCTCGAGATTTTTAAGCATCTCTCTTATTACAGAGCGCTTTAAGCTCTTTCCAGAGTGAGAAAGGAACTTATCTATTGATTTTATCATTGCTGATAAGCATTTCTGTTATTAATAGCACGTCCGAGTGTTATTTCATCGGTATATTCAAGTTCATCACCAATTGCAACTCCGCGTGCCAGGGTTGTGAGGAGTATATCATACTTATGCAGGCGTTTATAAAGATAATAGTTTGTTGTGTCACCTTCCATGGTTGTACTTAAAGCAAAAATCACTTCTCTTATACCTCCTTCTTTTACTTTTTCTTCCAGGTTATCGATTTTAAGATCAGAAGGTCCTATTCCATCTATTGGTGAAATGATTCCCCCCAGTACGTGATACAATCCTCGGAATTGCCTTGTATTCTCAATAGCCATGACATCCTGGATGCTTTCGACAACACAAAGAACAGTTCTCTCCCTTTTTTCATCATTACAGATTGTGCAGATTTCAGTATCGGATATGTTATTGCATACCTTGCAATAGTGAATTTCCCCATGGAGCTTCATTATACTCTCGCCGAATCTTTTAACCTCTTCAGCATCTCTTTTTAACAGGTTCATTACCAGTCTGAAAGCTGTTTTTCTTCCTATCCCTGGTAGAGAAGCAAATTCATTTACAGCATTTTCCAGTAGCCTGGACGGAAATTCAGAAAAACTCATGATTTATATCTTTCAGACAAAATTAGTTCAATTTTCCGGTGTTAATAATATGACAGAGTATTTTTTGTATTCCTTTCTTTTAGTTATTCTTGTAAATAAATTATATCCGATATGTCACCCTTATTCATTCTTTCTATATTCCTGCTGTACACTGCTATCCTTTTTCTTGTTACCTGGCTCACATCACGAAAAGCTGATAATCAATCTTTTTTTCTGGGAAACAAAGCATCTCCATGGTTTGTAGTGGCCTATGGAATGATCGGAGCTTCACTTTCAGGAGTTACTTTCATGTCTTTGCCAGGATGGGTTAAAGACACACAGTTCAGCTATATGGTAGTTGTTTTAGGATATCTCTTCGGCTACTTTGTTATTGCCCTTGTTTTACTGCCTCTGTATTACAGGCTGAAACTCACCTCAATTTACTCTTATCTTAATCAGCGTTTTGGTTTCTGGTCATATAAAACCGGAGCCGGATTTTTCATATTATCCAGAACATTAGGAGCTTCTTTGCGTATGTTTTTGGTTATTAATGTGTTGCAGATATTTGTTTTTGATGCCTGGAATATTCCTTTCTGGGTAAATGTTCTTGTATTTATTATCCTTATTATTCTTTATACCCTCAAAGGTGGAATAAGAACAATAATCTGGACCGACACTCTGCAGACTACCTTTATGCTTCTTGCTGTCGTTCTTTCAGTAATTTACATAAGTAAGGATTTGGATATATCGCTACCTAAACTGTTCACCACAGTCAAAGAGAGTTCCGCTTCAAGAATGTTTATTATGGACTGGCACCATGAGAGATTTTTTCTTAAACAATTCTTCAGTGGTATGTTTATTACAATTGTCATGACCGGGCTTGATCAGGAGATGATGCAGAAAAATCTGAGTTGCCGTAATATAAGGGAGGCTCAGAAAAATATGTTCACATTCAGTGGAATACTTGTATTTGTCAATTTGCTTTTCCTGTTCCTTGGGGCCCTTTTGCTTATATTTGTTCAGGCAAAAGGAGTGGTAGTGGCATCAAGTGATGATCTTTTCCCGACTATTGCAATCAGGTATCTGGGTCCGACAGCCGGATTGGTATTTCTTATCGGCCTTATTTCTGCAGCATTTCCCAGCGCTGATGGCGCACTGACCTCCCTCACAACAATAGTGAGCATCGATTTCCTCGGGCTCGAGCGCCGTGAAGGGCTTTCAGAGCTTGCCAAGAGAAAGATCAGGTACATTGTTCACTTATCAATTGCTGTTGTGTTTTTTATCAGTGTGCTTATATTCAGCACATTAAATGACAAGGCTGTCATTGATAAGCTTTTTACTATTGCAGGTTATACCTATGGTCCGTTGTTAGGTCTATTCTCTTTCGGGTTATTCACAACGAGAAATGTAAATGACAGGTTAACTCCATTCATTGCAATACTTTCACCTTTGATTTGTTTTTTCCTCAGCAAGTATTCTGTACTAATTTTTAATGGTTATAAATTCGGTTTCGAATTGCTTCTTCTAAACGGATTATTTACGTATACCGGATTATTTATCTTCAGCAGGAAAGCAGATAAGGCATAATGTTTTGGCATTCAGATTATGAAGCTGGTTTAAAGGCTTAATGGCTTGAAAATCGATAAAAAATCAGGATGAACTAATGAGGTGCATCTTCTTAAAGCCAAAGTACGTTATCCCGGGAATTTAAGACAAACAACTCTTCATGTACAGAGATGGTAATCCCGGTTCTGCTACCTTATAGCAGGAGGTTTTTGCCCGTTTGCAGGTACTTCAGTATCTTCAGTCTCTTCAGGTTCTTCTTTTTTTGATATTACCCTGATCTTTTTATATGGGATATTATAAGATATGAAGTAGTTTAACCCTGTACTTATTCTTTTTCCTCCATAGCCGAATCCGGGGAAATAAATTGGTTTCAGTTCTTTGCCTGTGCCGGTATAGAGCAACATCCTGAGGCTGATAGTCCAACCTATGCTTAAGTTATTGAACACTTCTGCTCTTACTCCTGGTGATACCTCAAAGAAGTGACCCCAGTTTGTCTTTTTAGCAATTGAAGATGTAGTTTTTCCCCAATAATTTTCCTGAGTAAAAGAGGGAACCTCTGAGGTAAAGCGGCTTAATCCGTATCGCAAACCGATCCCTGCCCAATACTTTCCAAGAGATTTTTCAGGTTTGAGAAGATTAAAATCAATCCCCGTTCTGATGAAAACTCCGGTATTCAGGTAATCATAATTATATTGTGAATGCTGGTAATTAAGATAGCCAGCTCCAAATACCAGAGATCGTTTTTCATCCAGATCCATAGAAATATATCCTTCAGCTTTCAGATTGGTTTTTTCAATAGAATAAGTTATCGGCCCGGAAACCTCCAGGCCAACCTTTATCTTAAGAGGGATCATGATAGTGTCCTGTGCATGAACCTGACCCATACTCATGATCAGAATAAGCAGCAGGCTAGTAAAATATGCGTATGTTCTCCTCATTAATAGTTGTTATGGTTCTTTTGTCTATATTCATTTTGACTATGGCATTTTTTGTAAAAACAGGGTCCGTGTCAAGAGTATGATAGAAAGTATAGCCACATTCCTTGGATAAAAGGTGAGGATAGCTGGTATAACTGAATTCCAGGGTATCACTTATCCCATTTATTCTGATAATAAATGTAGATTTATCGGTTTCACTATTAAGTGGAATAAGAGCAGATGACACCTTAAGAGATTTATTATAAATTTTGTATTGATCCATATTAATCCCATATAATGTCAGGCTATCAGGAGCTACAGCTTTACCGGTAGAATTAAGGCAAAATGTAACTTTTACAAAGGCATTGGTTTCTTCAAAGCACGACTCCGGGCCACAGGAAATCAAAAACAGGATTAGTCCTGATAAGGCTATAAACAGATTTCGCGGAACATATTGTCTCATTACTCTTTTAAAAGCCTCAAAATTACAAAAATTACCGTGTCAAATGAAAAAAGGTTAAACATATGGAAAAAGGAATGATCTTTCCTGTGTTTTTCCATATACTCCACTGGGCAACATCTGTGTAATAAAAAAAAGAAGTGATCTCAGATAGTGTACGGAATTTACACAAATTCAATTAATTGTGCCATTTATACTATTGAAATAGATTTTCCGTACAACCTAAAACTTCGGCAGGTTTTTAAGTATTCCGTTAATCCCGATCTTAATTCTGGATAGAACATTAGTCTCTTTTTCTCCGTTAAAATATATTCCGGCTATAATATCTTTATATTCTTTGGCAAGAAAATTCCTCTTAAGTTTTAGTGTAGGAGAAAGTTCTCCTGTCAATGGAGTCCATTCTTCAGTTACCAGGCGAAATCTTTTTATCTGTTCATGTTCACCAAGAGATTTGTTTACTTCTTTTACCTCCTTGGAGAATCTTTCAATTACTTCAGTCAGTTCAATCAGCTCCTTATTGTCTCTGAACTGGATCTTATGGATTGAACACCAGTCATGCAGAAAAGTGAAATTTGGAGAGAGCAGAGCACTTGCAAATTTTTCATTTTCGCCAATTACCATTGCCTGTTCAATAAAGAATGATTCTTTTAGCTTATTCTCGATTACCTGTGGAGCAATGTATTTCCCGGCTGAAAGTTTAAACATCTCTTTCTTCCTGTCTGTGATTCTCAGAAACCTGCCCTCCTCAATTACACCTATATCGCCGGTATGCAGCCAGCCATCTTTGTCTATCATCTCATCAGTAAGATCAGGGGCTTTATAATAACCCATCATTACATTCACTCCTTTGCATAAAATCTCTCCATCTTCAGCTATCTTAACTTCACAACCTTCAATAACAGGTCCGCATGTTCCAAATCCTATTTCGTCTACCCTGAATGGATTAACAGCAATAACAGGTGAGGTTTCTGTTAAACCATAACCCTGGATTATAGGCAGTCCGGCAGCCCAGAATATTTTTTCAAGCCGCGACTGAAGAGCAGCTCCCCCGGAAACAAGTACCTGCAATTCTCCGCCAAGAGCTTCCTTCCACTTGCTGAATATCAATTTCCTGGCTATCTTAAGGCGAAATTTGTAAAATTGTGAGTTTCCCTTCAGTCTGAATTTCAGACCGAGGTTAACAGCCCAGAAAAATATTTTTTTCTTTACCCATGGCAAGTTACGTCCTTTTCCAATTATATTATCATAGATCTTCTCAAGGAGACGAGGGACAGTATTGAATATATGAGGCTTGATCTCTTTGACTGTCTCAGATACTGTCCCCATGTTTTCAACATAATATATACTTATCCCTTTATATTGAAAATGATAATTCACCATCCTTTCATAAACATGGCAAAGCGGGAGAAAACTGATTGCCCTGTGTCCGTATCCCAGATGATGTGCTTTTGAAGTGGTAATTGCATTCTTTACCAGGTTATTATGCGAAAGCATTACCCCTTTTGAATTCCCTGTTGTACCTGATGTATAAATAATGGTCACAAGATCTTCAGGGTTAATGGTTGATTTTATATTTTCAAGCTCTTCACATAACTTTGACGCATTATTCTTACCTGCTTCAATTATTTCATTAAATGATTTCACCCCTTCAACCTCATCAAATGAAAAGATTGCTTCCAATCCATTTATCTTTCCGGCGATCGGGCTTACCTTGTTGTAAATTGTTTTATTGCCGACAATAATGACTTTGACATCGGAATGTTTCAGAATATATTCATACTCGTCTGTCCCGATTGTCGGATAGATAGGGACATGAATCAACCCGATCTGGGCTACTCCCAAATCGACAAAGTTCCATTCAGGCTTATTACCGCTGATTGTCGCAATTTTGTCTCCTTTCTTAAAGCCAAGAGCCATGAGTCCATAACTGACCCAGTTCACATAATTACTGACATCTTCAGTAGAATAGGTTATCCATTCATTCTCTCTTTTTCCACCATACATTACCTCACGGGGATATTTTTCCAGATTCCACTTAATTATGTCAAAAGTGCGCTTAACTTCCATAATCTATATGAATTAAATATGCAGCAATTCTAATAAATTTATTCGAACAAATCCTAATGCTGATATTAACTTAATTTTTATTAAGCTGTATCTGCCATATATTCAAAGAGATACAAAAATATGTTTTACAATATAATTCGAATGGAGAAAAGCAAATCAGATTTCAGGCTCCCAAAGTCATGGTTTTTTTAGAAAATCAGCTGCTTTTACAATAGCACGCTCAATTCCTGCAGGATTCTTTCCGCCGGCTGATGCAAAAAAAGGCTGGCCTCCGCCCCCTCCGTTAATTTCGCCTGCTATTTCCTTTATAATATTTACTGCGTTAATATTCCTTTCTTTTAAGAGATTGTCACTGACCAGGACAAGAATATTAGCTTTTCCGGAGCTCTCAGATCCGATTACAAGTACAGTATTATCGGAAGAATTGCGAAACTCATAGGCGATATTTTTCAGAACATCAGATGAATCAATATCTATCTTCCCTGAAATAAATCTTATATTGTTTATTATTACAGCTTTATCGATAAGGCTTTTTAGCTGACGAGTAGCTGATACCGCTTCATGTTTTTCAATGATCTTTTTTTGCGACGAGTTCTCTGAGAGTAGTTTCTCAACGCTCTCTACAATATTCCCGGTGCTTTTTAACAGAGTAGCAATTTCATTAACTATATTCAGTTTCTCATTAATGTATTCTTCAGCTTTTAACGCAGTTACCGCTTCAATCCTTCTTATTCCTGCTGCAATTGCTCCTTCTGAAATTATTTTTACAACACCAATATTACCTGTGGAATCAACGTGTGTGCCTCCACACAATTCGACCGATTTTCCAAATCCGACAACTCTTACTGTGTTCCCGTATTTTTCGCCAAACAGAGCCATAGCTCCCATTGACCGGGCTTCTTCCATTGACACTCCGCTGATAATTTTGCTGCTGATATTTTCCCTTACCATCTGGTTTACAAGTATTTCGACTTTCGATATTTCTTCTTTACTTAATTTGCTGTAATGGCTGAAGTCGAAACGAAGATGATCAGGAGTTACAAGTGAGCCTTTCTGTTCAACATGGTTACCAAGAACTGAACGTAAGGCAAAGTGAATGAGATGAGTGGCAGTATGATTGTTTGCAGTCATTAACCGTTTTTCAGTATCGACTGAGGCAATTAGTTTTGCATATGGATCAAAAGGTATTTTTTTAGCAACATGAACAATAAGATTGTTTTCTTTATGGGTATCAATGATCGCTATTTTTTCATTTCCTGAAGTGATATGGCCGGTATCACCTGCTTGCCCTCCGGATTCAGCATAAAATGGAGTTTTATTAAATATAAGATGACAGACTTCTTTTCCTTTTACCCTGACTATCCGGTATTTTGTTATCTGAACTTCATCTTCTGTCTTTGCGTAACCAGTAAATTCGGTACCCTCAATATTCCTGATGATCGTCCAATCGGCGGTTTCAACTGAAGCATCTTCACGTGACCGGTTTTTCTGATTCTTCATCTCATCTTCAAATCCTTTAAGGTCAAGCTGCATATTCTTTTCTTTAAGAATAAGTTGTGTCAGATCGACTGGAAAACCAAAAGTATCGTACATCTCAAAAGCTATCTTACCAGGCATGAGGCTCTTATCTTCTTTTTCGAGCTCATCAATCATTTTTTCTATCATTTTCAACCCTTTTCCCAGTGTTTTAAGAAATGAAGTCTCTTCCTCATGAATGATTTTAGCGATTTGTTCTTTGCCGGATATAAGCTCGGGGTATTGATTCCCCATTGTTTGAGACAATACTGTAACAAGCTGATAAATAAAAGGTTCCTCTACACCAAGATTGGTATAGCCATACCGGACTGCACGACGAAGAATTCTTCGTATTACATACCCTGCTTTGTTATTTGAAGGAAGCTGTCCTTCGGCTATTGAAAATGACACAGCTCTGAGGTGATCTGCAATAACCCTCATTGCAATATCCCATTTTTCATTTACTCCGTATTTTTTACCTGTAATAGCAGATATTTCCTTTATTACAGATTGGAAAATATCCGTTTCATAGTTTGATTTTTTGCCCTGAACAACCATACAAAGTCTTTCGAATCCCATTCCGGTATCTACATGTTTCGACGGAAGTTGTTCGAGCACTCCGTCGGACCGTCGGTTATACTGAATAAATACAAGATTCCAAATCTCAATCACATGAGGGTGGCCTTTGTTCACAAGATCTATACCGGGGATTCTTTTTCTCTCTTCATCATCTCTTATGTCTACATGAATCTCTGAACATGGTCCACATGGTCCAGTTTCTCCCATTTCCCAGAAGTTATCTTTTTTTGATCCTTCAATTATTCTTCCTTCCGGTCTTGAAAAGCATTTCTCCCAATATGCGAATGCTTCATCGTCCCGAGGTACGTTATCTTCTTTATTTCCCTCAAATATCGTAGCATATAATCTGTCTTCAGGTATTTCAAGCTTTTTCACTAACAATTCCCATCCCCATTCAATTGCCTCTTTTTTAAAATAATCCCCAAACGACCAGTTTCCAAGCATTTCAAACATTGTATGATGGTAGGTATCATGCCCTACCTCTTCAAGATCATTATGTTTGCCCGATACTCTGAGACATTTCTGAGAGTTGGCAACTCTTCTGAAACCCGGTTGCTGGTTCCCAAGGAATATATCTTTGAACTGATTCATCCCGGCATTTGTAAACATAAGAGAAGGGTCATTTTTAACTACCATTGGTGCAGAGGGTACTATATTATGATCTTTTAATCGGAAAAAATCAAAAAATAATTGTCTTAATTCTTGTGCCTTCATTTTAATTATCATTGCGTTATATAAATATACCTGCGATTTGGCTTGTAAAATTAATTTATTTGGGTTAGATTTGTCGATTACCAAAATAAAAAATCAAATATCTGCAACCATTTGATGCGTAACCGGAAATATGTACTTGATTTATCTGATCTGCAATATAAGCTGGTGAAACTTCATTGGAAGGTTAAGTTTTTGCGTATCCTTCTGTGGTTTGCAGCTTCAATAGTAATTGCATTGTTTTACGGTGCTGTTTTTGAGAATATTTTTGGTTCTCCTAAAGAGAAATTGCTGAGTCAGCAGATAGAAAACATGAAGCTGCAGTATTCTCTTGTAGGTCGGGAGTTAGATAATTCAATAGCTTCAATTAATAGTTTCAGACTTTCAGACGACAAACGTTATCGTCCGATACTCGACATGGATAGTATTCCGGAGTCATACAGGCTTGCTGGCTATGGAGGTATTGACAGATACAGTGATCTTACAGGGTATGCCAATTCAAATCTTCTTATATCATGCCGTTCAAAAATTGACGAAATTAAGAACATGGCAAATATCCAGAACGAATCCTTTAAATCTATTAAGGATAGATCTGTTGAATGGAGAAGAGAGCTCGATCATTTCCCGGGCATAAGTCCCGTCAGTGTAAAATTCAGTCTGGGTGATGGATATCGGTTCAGGGCAATCCATCCGGTGCTGGGTACAGCACGAATGCATAACGGGCAGGATTTTGAAGTTCCCTATGGTACCGAGGTATATGCTACCGGCGACGGATCAGTTATAGAGTCGGGATGGAACTCAGGCGGATTCGGAAACTGTATTGTAATCGATCATGGTTATGGCCTTCAGACAGTATACGGTCATCTTAGCGATATTAAAGTTGTTAAGGGAGTGAATGTTAAAAGGGGCGATCTGATAGGAATAAGCGGCAGTACCGGATTATCATCTGGTCCACATCTTCATTACCAGATTGAAAAACTGGGGCAACATCAGAATCCTATTAACTTTTTTAACAACGATATGAGTTTTGAGGAATATAATGAAATGATTCAGGCCTTCGAATCAAAATCAAAATTCAGATAATCTCTTCCTCCCTTCAAACCTTTTCTTTAACATTCTCTGCAGTATATTGAGTTTCATTTTTTTTCAGAATTCATTATCTTTGCGATATTATGCAACGAACAAAATATAAGTTTAATCCTGATTCACTGAGTTTTGACAAAGTAAGGCTTGGTGCTAAGGCATTGTTACTTAGGTTTTTTGCATACTTTATGGGCTCAGTCATTTTTGCAATGGTTTATTGGGTGATTTTTGCTTCTTTTTTCGATTCCCCTAAAGAGAAAGCACTCGAACGTGAAGTGCAGCAGATGACCATCCAGTACGACTTGATTCACAGGGAGATGTTAACAGTTGAAAAAGTACTTGAAGATCTTCAGAAAACTGATGATAACCTTTACCGGACTATTTTTGAAGCTGAACCTATTCCATCTACCCTGCGGGAGGGAGGTGTAGGGGGCGTAAACAGATACGAAGCCCTTGAGGGTTACAAAAACTCAAGCCTTGTTATTGAAACTGCCAACAGACTCGACAAGATCAGGAAAAAGGTATATGTGCAATCAAAATCATTTGATGATCTGATAGCCCTTGCAGCAAAAAAGGAAGATATGCTCAGATCTGTTCCGGCTATCCTACCGATTTCAAATAAGGATCTTACCCGGACTGCTTCAGGCTTTGGATTAAGAATCCATCCGATTTACAAAATTATCAAGTTTCATTATGGTATGGATTTCACAGCTCCTATGGGAACAGATGTATTTGCAACAGGCAATGGAGTAATAGTTGCAGTTTTATCTTCGAAAAGAGGATTAGGCAATCATATTATTATGGACCATGGATTCGGATACTCCAGTATTTATGCGCATCTCAGCAATTTTAATGTAAGGGTTGGCCAGAAGGTACAGAGAGGTGATGTTATCGGATTTGTTGGCAGTACAGGAACATCCGTTGCTAATCATCTGCACTATGAGATTAAATTAAATGGAGAAAATATTGATCCAGTTAACTATTATTTCGAAGACCTTTCACCAGAAGAATATGTAAGGATGATAGAAATTGCTTCCAAAACCGGTCAATCTTTTGATTAGTTTTTTAAAGATTAATATGAAGAGCCCGGTTAGTCTTATTATTTCATCTGTATTTGTGATAATTTGTTTTACAAATGCTTATTCAGGTGTCCCTCAGTTAAATGATTCCCCGGTCCTTCAGGATTCAATAGTTGAAAAAAGAAAAATTGTGATCACAGGTGTGGGTGATATTATGCTTGGTTCCTCATTTCCCTCCTCCCGCCTTCTTCCTCCACATGACAATCCTTTTTTGCTTCTGGAATGTGTCGCAGATACATTAGCTTCCTCAGATATTACATTCGGTAACCTTGAAGGATCTTTTCTAAATAATGGAGCACCTTCAAAGACATGCAAAGACACAACTTTATGCTATCTCTTCAGAATGCCTGAGAAATATATTTCAGCTCTTACTGCAGCCGGTTTTGATATATTAAGTCTTGCAAATAACCACTTCGGTGATTTTGGCCTGCCCGCAAGAATAAGGACAAAAGAAATCCTCGATTCTGCCGGAATAATTTACGCCGGACTGATTGAACATCCCTGGTCAATTTTTAAGAAAGATTCATTATTATATGGGTTCTGTGCATTTGCTCCAAATGCAGGAACTATGAACATNAATGAAGTTACAAAAGCCGGTGAGATTGTAAAAATGCTCTCTGATACCTGCGATATTGTTATCGTCTCTTTTCACGGAGGAGCTGAAGGCGCTGAATTTCAGAATGTCCCTAAAAAGGTTGAATTGTTTCATGGTGAAAGCAGGGGGGATGTATATAATTTTGCCCATACAATGATCGACAATGGTGCTGATATTGTTTTTGGTCACGGACCACATGTCACCCGTTCTATTGAAGTTTATAAAGATCGTTTCATAAGTTACAGTCTGGGTAATTTTTGCACATACGGAAGATTCAACCTTGCCGGACCAAACGGGATAGCCCCGATTGTCAGGCTCAGTGTTGACGCATCAGGAAAATTCTTTTCCGGACAAATAATCCCGGTTTTTCAACCCTGGCCGGGAGGCGTAAAAATTGACAGCAACTACAGGGTTATCCGTAAGATCCGGGAATTGATGGCAACTGATTTTCCCGATGCTTTAATTTCTGTTTCAGAAAAAGGTGAAATCACTTATAAGTAGTTACTATGCCATACAAGGAAAAAAAAGTAGAGAAACTCTATTATTCTATCGGAGAAGTAGCTGAAATGCTTGATATCCCAGTCTCAACTGTACGTTTTTGGGAAAATGATTTTGATATTCTGAAGCCCATGAAGAATAAAAAGGGAAACAGACTATTTACTCCTGGTGATATTAAGAACCTGAGGATAATACATCAACTTGTAAAAGAGGAAGGAATGACCCTGGCAGGTGCAAAGAAGAAACTATCGGAAAAGTGGGATGAAACCGATTATAAATTTGAGATCAACGAATCTCTTCAGAAGATAAAATCTATTCTCCTCGATATAAAGGATAATATATGAAACACCTCTGTGTAACTCTTTGTTAGTTCTTCTTTTTTAGTGTTACGGCGAAATGTACAGAGAAGACTCTGAGGACCACAGAGAAAAGATTGATTATGAAACTAAAGGATATTTGTTCTTATCTCGATTCAGCAGTACCTCTGTCATTCCAGGAAGGTTATGACAACTCAGGACTTCAGGTTGGTATTCCGGAGAAAGATATTTCTTCGGCTCTGATAACACTTGATGTTACGGAAGAGGTTCTTGATGAAGCCATTTATACCGGAAGCAATCTGATTATTTCTCACCACCCTCTGATATTCCAAGGAATTAAAAGTGTTACAGGCAAATCCTTTACTGAAAAGATCCTGATTAAAGCCATAAAAGAAGATATTGCGGTATATGCAGCTCACACAAATCTCGATATTTTCACCCAAGGCGTGAGCAGGAAAATGGCAGAAAAGCTTAATCTGCATAATATTAAAGTACTATCGCCTTTAAAAAACAGCTTGCTGAAGCTCGTTACCTATATACCTGAATCGCATCTGGAAGTAGTGAGAGAAGCTCTCTTTGAAGCAGGAGCAGGTGTTACAGGCAATTATGACAATTGCGGATTTTTCACCATGGGAACTGGTAGTTTCCGTGGAAACGAAAACACCCATCCATTTGTTGGTGAAAAAGGGAAGATCCATTACGAAAAGGAGGTAAGGTATGAAACAGTTCTTTACTCATATCTTAAAGAGAAGGTTGTCAGGGCGCTAATTAATGTTCATCCTTATGAAGAGGTTGCGTATGATATCTATCATCTGGAAAATGAGAATACAGAAGTTGGACTGGGATGCATTGGGGAATTTGAAGATCCGAAAAGTGAAAATGATTTTCTTAAACTTATATCTGCAATTTTTACTGCAAAAGGTATAAGGTATTCCCGCTTGCCGGGAAAACCAATAAAAAAAGTAGCACTTTGTGGTGGTTCTGGTGCCTCACTGGTTAACCTGGCAATTGCTTCCGGATCTGATGCTTTTGTAACTGCAGATGTTAAATATCATAATTTTTTTGATGCTGATAATAAGATACTGGTTGTGGATACAGGACATTTTGAAAGCGAAAAATTCTCAGGAGAAATTTTATACGACTTAATTATTAAAAAATTCCCTAAATTTGCAGTCCGGTTTTCAGAAACAAATACGAATCCGATAAATTATTTGTAAATATGGAAAAAGCAAAATCACATGAGTCTGAAATTTCTGTAGAAGAGAGATTAAGAGCTTTGTATGGTCTGCAGTTGGTTGATTCAGAGATAGATAAGATTAAGACGCTTAGAGGTGAATTACCNCTTGAGGTACAGGACCTTGAAGATGAAATAGCAGGACTTGAGACCAGGTTAAGTAATCTCAAAGAAGAGGTAGTTACCCTTGAAAAATCAGTTTCTAAGAAGAATAATGAGATATCCGATGCTGAAGCTCTGATAAAAAAATACGAAGAACAGCAAAAAAATGTAAGAAATAACCGCGAATTTGATTCACTTTCGAAAGAGATTGAGTATCAGAATCTGGAAATTGAATTATTCAATAAGAAAATTAAGGAATTCAATTTTCTTATTGAAGAAAAGAATGTTGTAATTGCTGATTCGGAAGTTACGCTTGCCGACCGCAAAACTGACCTGGAAAATAAAAAATCCGAACTCGATGAGATCATTTCAGATACACAGAAAGAGGAAGAAGGTCTCTATAAAAAATCAGAAAGAGTTGAGGCAATAATTGAAGAAAGATTACTTACAGCTTATAAAAGAATCCGCTCAAATGCGCGTAACGGGCTGGCTGTAGTTCCCGTTCAGAGAGATGCATGCGGAGGCTGTTTTAATCAGATCCCGCCTCAGAGGCAGCTCGATATTAAGTCAAGAAAGAAGATCATAGTATGTGAATATTGTGGCCGGATTCTTGTTGACGATGAAATAATTAAAGAAGGTCATCTTTAGAAGACCAGATGAAATAGATTAAGCTGACTCCTTGAGGGTCAGCTTTTTTATTTGCTGCAACCCTCAAATGCCATAGTTCTGACAGCACCATGGCATTGATCTGCTTGCGTGTTACAGCGCTAGGTCCTGCCAGATAATGACCCAACAAATCCATCGATTGGGGAGAGGCAAAAAAATCATAACTTTACGTCATAATCAGATTAATGACATATGACTACTGCTGAATTTAAAAAGCTGATCGCAGAAGGTATCCCTTCCGAACTTCCTGCCCCTAAACCATATAATCATAACCTGAACCATGCTCCAAAAAGAAAGGATATTCTAAGTATTTCCGAAAAGAAACTTGCAATAAAAAATGCGCTGAGGTATTTTCCGGAGAAATTTCATCCTGTTCTGGCAAAAGAATTTGCAGGTGAATTAGTAAAATACGGCAGGATTTATATGTACAGGTTTAGTCCTGATTACGAGATAAAAGCCCGTCATATTGACGATTATCCTCACCTGACTCAAAGCGCAGCTGCAATAATGCTGATGATTTCAAATAACCTCGACCATGCAGTTGCACAACACCCCGAGGAATTAATAACCTACGGGGGAAATGGAGCTGTATTTCAAAACTGGGCACAGTACAGACTCACTATGAAATATCTTTCAGAAATGACAGAGAATCAGACACTGGTGATGTACTCGGGTCATCCGCTTGGTCTCTTCCCTTCTCATAAAGATGCTCCCAGAATGGTTGTAACCAATGGTATGGTTATACCTAATTATTCAACTCCTGATCATTGGGAAAAGTTTAACGCACTTGGTGTTTCACAGTATGGACAGATGACAGCCGGTTCATATATGTATATCGGACCGCAGGGTATTGTTCATGGAACTGCAATTACTTTATTAAATGCAGGAAGGATGATCACCAAAAACAAAGGGGGACCTGGTGGTAAACTATTCGTATCATCTGGACTTGGCGGGATGTCAGGGGCTCAACCAAAAGCTGCTGGTATTGCCGGAATTATTTCAGTTATCGCAGAAGTGAATCCAAAAGCAATCATGATGAGGTATTCTCAGGGTTGGGTAGATGAAGTATTTAAGGATTTGGACAAACTGACCGCAAGAGTAAGAAAGGCAATCGTTGCTAAGGAAGTGACCTCATTTGCGTATGAAGGAAATATAGTTGATGTGTGGGAGAAATTTGCAGATGAGAATATTAATATTGATCTGGGCTCTGATCAGACTTCACTTCATAACCCCTGGGCAGGCGGATATTATCCGGCAGGATTGAGTTTTGAAGAATCGAACCGGATGATGTCAGATAATCCAATGAAGTTTAAAGAGGCTGTATACAAATCACTCAGAAGACAGGTAGAGGCGATAAACAAACATACAAAAAAGGGGACATATTTTTTTGATTACGGGAATGCATTCCTTCTTGAGGCTTCCCGTGCAGGAGCAGATGTTATGAATCCTGACGGTGAATTCAGATATCCATCTTATGTACAGGATATTATGGGTCCAATGTGTTTTGACTACGGGTTTGGTCCCTTCAGATGGGTCTGTTGTTCAAATGACCCGGCTGATCTTATAGTTACAGATTTGCTGGCAGCAGAAACTCTGAGAAAGCTGATAGAAAATTCTCCTGATGAGATTAAGCAACAGTTATCGGATAATCTTCTCTGGATAGAAGAAGCGGGAAGGAACAAGTTGGTGGTTGGTTCCCAGGCAAGGATTTTATACGCCGATGCTGAAGGAAGAATGGCAATTGCGGATTCATTTAACAGAGCTATAGGCGAAGGTAAAATATCTGCACCAATAGTAATTGGCAGAGATCATCACGATGTTTCAGGNACAGACTCGCCNTACAGAGAAACCTCAAATATTTATGACGGTTCCAGATTCACTGCTGACATGGCAGTCCAGAATGTGATTGGAGACTCTTTCAGAGGNGCTACCTGGGTTTCATTGCATAACGGGGGAGGAGTAGGATGGGGCGAGGTTATCAATGGTGGCTTCGGGATGGTACTTGATGGTTCAACAGATACCAGTAATAAACTCCGTATGATGCTTCACTGGGATGTCAATAACGGAATAGCCCGTCGAAGCTGGGCACGGAATTCAGAAGCCATGTTCACTCTTAAAAGAGAGATGGAAAGGACAGCTGATCTTAAGGTAACTATCCCGTATATAGCAGATGATAAGATAATTGACGAAGCTTTAGAAGTATGAGTGTCTGTAAAATGGGTTCCGGATTCCGGGATTCCTGATAACAGATAGAACGATCCTGTTTCCGGCACTTAGAATTTACCGCTATTAAGCATTACCAGCATACAATCTTCAACTACAACAATTCCCTCCTTCGCTGCAATTTCAGCTAGTTCAGGATTATTAGTTCCCGGATTAAAGATAATCCTCCTTGGATGCAGTGAAAGAATATATTTGTAATAGTCCTTCTGGTTTTTTGCATTCAGGTACATGGTAATTGTATGCACTGGTCCAATATCATCTGGCATTCCTTTCCTGATCTTCTGGAAACCCAGATCAGCTTCTCTTCTTCCGATTGCAATTACCGGTATATTCTTTAGCTGAAGTCTTTGTATTGCTTTATATGAAAATCTCTCGGAATTTGAACTTGCACCAAGGACCAATGTAACTTTGTCCATATTATCAGGCTTCTTTGGTTTGTAAAAACTTCACCTGGAAAGGAGAACTACGGCGATTGCGAAAACACCCTCTTCTCTTCCGGTGAATCCAAGTTTTTCAGTTGTGGTTGCTTTAACAGAAATATTATCCGGTTCTGTTTCAACAATTTCCGATATCAGGTTTCTCATTTCCTGGATATAGGATGATATTTTAGGATTCTCAAGGCATACCGTACTATCGATATTGATCACAATAAACCCATTTTCCTTTATAAGATTAAAGCACCTTTTAAGAAGGATTTTACTATCGATGTTTTTATATTCAGCACTTGTGTCGGGGAAATAATTGCCTATATCCCTCAATCCGGCAGCACCCAGAAGCGCATCACATATTGCATGAAGGAGAACATCACCATCGGAGTGTGCCACACAACCTTTTTCAGAGAGGATATTAACACCTCCCAGCCATAACTTAAGTCCTGTTTCAAGCCTGTGAAAATCAATACCCTGACCTATTCTGATATTCATTTCTTTGATCTGCTTGCATTTTTCAAAGCATTGAAATCGAAAGCAATTGAAAATCGCAATGTACGGGCAAGAGGATGATTTTGTGCCAATGGCATAAGGTAAGAGAAATCAAGAGTGAATATTTTTAGTCTGAACCCGGCACCTGCTGTGAAATACTTACGATTGCCTTTTGTTTCATTCTCATGGAAATATCCTCCTCTGATAGCAAACTGATTATTGTACCAGTATTCCAACCCATATGAAAAAGTTAACTCATGGAATTCTTCCTTAAAACCTCCGGGAGCATCAAAGAATGACTGGAAGATTGCTACAGGTACTGCTACATTGGGATCTTTGCCAGCGATAATACTATCCGGATTTGTGCTGCTATAGCGCGGAGATGTAGGAACAAGAAGTTTGTTAATATCAATGGTTGCTGTAAGCTTATTATAAGTATCGAAATTTACTGTAAATGCAGTTCCAAGGCGCATATTCATGGGGATAAAATCAGATGTTTGTGCATCCGAATAACTCATTTTTGTTCCGATATTTGAGAAATTGAGTCCGAAGCCAAGAAGGGCATCCTTGCCAAGAAAAGAAATCTTGTTCTGGTAATACCCCGAGATATCTGCGGCGAATGATGTCCCTGGTTTTGTTGCTTCTCCTCCGGCATAAGATCCGCCTGTAAGGTTGGAATATATAAACCTGAATGCGATACCTCCGGAAAATTTTTCAGAAAACAATCTTGAATATGCAGCATCTAAAGCAAATTCATTTGGATTAAATGTCCGTTCAAGATTTCCGAAGTCATCAGTGAATGGAACATCTCCAAGAGAAGAATAGAGAAGACTGGCACTTAAAACCTGCTTACTGTCAAGTCTTTTGTAGCCTGTTAGGTAAGCAATATTGATATCAGGAACAAGATTTCTGAGCCATGGAGAATAAGAAATCCCTACTCCTCCATTACCCTCAATAAAGGCAAATTTAGCTGGATTCCAATGCATGCTGTAAACATCAGGTGTTGTAGCGACACCTGCATCGCCCATTCCCCCGGCCCTGGAATCAGGAGCTATTGTGAGGAACGGAACAACAGTTTGTATGGCATTAAGCTCTCCTGCGTTTTGTGAGAAAAGCTCTGAATTACATGCAAGAGCTGTTAAAAAAATAAATATTACGATTGTCTTCTTTTTCATATTGTATTTTATCTTTCTGCGAATTTGCAAATATAAAACAATTTTTTACCCATTATATTGTGTAACTCTCACAAAATGATCATGCGTCCGGAAGCTATGGCTGTTTCCCCTTTCATTGTAGTAATTGTTATGGTATATGGATAAATTCCCCTGCCTGCCCTCTTCCCACCGTCATCATTTCCATCCCACGATATTGGTGAAAGGAGATAACCGGTTGATGGAACTTTAGACCTGATGATTTTTATTATTTTTCCGCTTATATTATAGATATTAATTGTAACCTCAAACTCATCGTCAGGTCTGTTGTGTTCAGTGCTGAATGTTGTCTCTCCAAGGAATGGATTTGGATAATTGAGCAGATTTCTCAGTATGAATTTTCCACCGGTCTGTACAAGAAATATTATCGATTTTTCGGATGAGTTATTAAAATTGTCCCAGGCTTTAAGTGTAAGTGAATGGCTGCCTCCGGTTAATCCTGAAAGGTTGTAGGTAATTTTTCCCCTCTGATAATTATCAAAATCATTTACATAATAACTATTCAGGACAAATGATTTATTGGGATCATTATCAAGAAATCCCGTTATATCATGTCCGATACCTGATCCTGTTGTGTTAATACCACCATTGTCTTCTATTACTGCAAGGAGCCTGGGATTGTTATCTGTAATACCTCCGCTCTTGAAAAGCGTATCATTCATGTAGAGTTTAATATCCGGGCCGGAATTGTCGGTTAAACTGTTTTTCGAAAAACCTCCCACTACAATATCGCTAAAGCTTCCATTCATATCTTCATTGTCCTCTTTAGCATAATAACTGATTTTTCCAGTTCCGAAAGAATAATCAATATCTCTTGGAACAATAAAAGTAAACCTGAATCTTCCGTTTTTTGCAGTTGTCTTACCACTGAAAAGAATGTTATTCCTGAGATTGAATTCCATTGTCTGTCCGCCATCATTTGCCAAAGTTCTTATTTTGCTTGCTTTATCATAAACCAGAGGAGAGACCACTCCGTTAAAAGTGTTCATTATATTACCATCAGGATATTCAATATGTCCTGCTATTGTTACCAGTGAGAGCGCTTTAAGACTATCAGTTTTGACTGAAACAGAAACATTGTTAATTGAATCAGTCATTACATTTCCGTAACGGGGATAGGCAAGTTTAAGGGCCGGGTCTCCAAGTAATGAAAAGTTTCTTTTATTTGGACCGCTCCCAGAGTTATTTTTTGCTATCCTGATAATATCACCCAAACTCAGCGTATTTCCTGATTCATCACGATCAAAAGCTGCATCATAAATATTCCTGTTAAGGATATAATTGGGTGCGGAATAGACTACACGGGTTGTAGACATCAATGCAATTCCGCCTCCATCACTCTTCAGAAGCACCATCTCTCCGGCCGATGTTTTTCCAGTCATTACTCCGGTCGCTGAATTAATTTCAATATCATCAAAACGACTGAATTCACAGGTAGCAGTGATAAAAAGAGGAAGTCTGGTACTGTTATTCCAGGAGTTGATGTCAACTGTTTTAACCACTCCTTCATGGGCAAGGCTAATCTCGTTTCCATGACCGACATAGTTGAAAATCAGACATCCTGAATTAATATGTTCATTAATTGCTTTATTAACTTCCGGATAAGATTGTCCGTTAACAGATGTTGTTTGCCGGTAAGCATCGAGATAGATCTTTTGGATATTGAATGAAGGAACACTGTCATTAAGCTGGGAAGAAAGCCCTTCCGCATCAGTCATATGAGTATTGCCATCCTCATCATCAGCAGCAATGCAGATCACATTTTTCCAGTCACCGTTGTTGGCTGGATCTATGTATCTGTTTATCTTCGAGAGAACAATTCCTGCCTGAATTGTGTCTGAAACCGGGAAACGGCCAATGCCAATATCTTCTGAACCGACAAGTCTTTTTTCTCCCTCTTCTTCTACTTCTCCTTCACCCGCTTCAAGCAACCCGTAGAAATCATCAGATGTGAATGAAGAAACAAAGACATTTGAGTTTTGCGATTGGTAAGTTGGGATAAAATTAGGATTGTTTGGAGGGAGAGTTTTATTTTCATAAGAACCATCTCCAAAAAGAAGCAGGTATTTCAGAGGGTGATTGCTGCCTTGCTGTTTCAGAAATTTCATCCTTATAAAATTTCTGATAGCCACTATGTCGGGTATCCCCCCGGAAAATTCATTATATACCTGTTCCGGTGTGACAATCTGTGTGATCAGTCCGTTGTTATCGAGGTGAATTTTTGCCAGTTTTTCAGCATATGCTCTGAAAAGAGCGTGAGTAATTATTATCATGTCAGCTGATTCTGACGAGTGAAGATCCTGGTTAGGTATTGCAGCAGGTCTGATTGCCGGTATCAATGCATTCCCAGTGGCAAATGCGACAAAAATTTTAAGAGAGTCAGTTGGTGTTTTGAATGTTAAATTATCTCCGTTTCTTGTTAAATTACTAATTTGCTTTACATTAACAGGATCTGAAATATCCCACACTATGACATTATTTAATGTACTTTTGAATGAATGCTCTGTCACCCTTCCTGGTGCAACAGATTTTGAATCGATATATTGAGTTAATGTACCATTAAATGAATTTGACTTTCTACCCTGCAGCTTTAAATAATCAAGCCATCCATGTGCGCCTGTTTCACCATTATTATAAAAACTGATATCATATACAGGTGTGGCAGATTCCGGAACTATTGAACCTGTGGAATCAGTTATCGAAGCATAGGTACCGGTATAATTATTTACATTTATTCCTTGTGTCTGAATGCTTTTTTTGAGGGAAGTTCCTTCATATAATCTGAAAACCGTAGGCACAGATGCTCTGGCAGCTACCCTTATGTGGAATTTTAGCTTTTCAGTGAGTAGAATATCGGAAAAACCCGGATTGATTGTAATTTTTATAATCTGCTGAAACCATTCTCTTCCTGACTTTATAAGATTTTCATTTTCCTGTTCATGTATGAATAACACATCGGATTCTGATGAATAATAATTTACTGGCTGCGAAGGTTCAATGGCTGGTGTGACTTTCTTTCCCTGGGAGGAACCGGAAGTGATAAAATAGGATGCTGTATCTGAATAATTATGCCGGAGATAATCATACTCCTTTGTGGAGCTATTGTAAATCCATCGTCCGGTTCCTTTTCCATAGAATAATAAATAATCACCTTCATTGAAGATGTTATCGCTTCCGGTAGTTGTAAATATGGATATCTCTGTAAGGTCGTCAGGTTGAGGATCATTGTTGGAGTATGATAACTGTCCGAGATTGTTACTGAATATCCTTGGATTTGAGGGATTGGTCAGCCCAAGCTGTTTGAGAGTTGAAAAATCTATTCTGTAAATTCCATCTGCTGTGATAGCAATCCTGAACCACTCTCCGGAAGATAGAACTGATGACGATATATAACTATCTTTGGCTTTCTGGGCAAACAGGTTTGATGATAGCAGAAGCAGATAAAAAGGTAATATTTGTAATAATCTTTTCATTAATCGAGACAAAGATAGAAATGTGCTTTTTGTTTGTTAACTAAATTTGTTTTTTTGTAGGCTGTTCATGTAATAATAATAACGGCATCAATACGTTGATATTGCAGGATTTTGTTCTTATTAAATTGTTCTTAAAGGTATGAAACAGGCGGCATTATTGCTATCAAATAAGTTATAAATTGATTAAATAAAAAATAGTCATTTTTTAGATGTTAAAGACAGTTGGCATAATATTTATGTTCATCATAATCATACCTGTCTGTTGTTTAGGACAGGAGTCTGATCCTGGTTCGGGTTATCAGATGACAATGATGAATAATCCGGCACTTGCAGGAAGCGAGGGAGATGGATTTTTGAGGTTGTCATATCTTAACTTTTATCCTGGTAACAATTACAACCTTCATTCTGTTTACTGTTCTTATGATTCATACTTTCCTTCTTTACATGGTGGCGCAGCATTCTATCTGTCTGATAATTATCTTGGGGGAATTATAAATGATTTCAGGGGAGGATTTTCTTATGCCTATTTTTTACAGGCAGGCAAAGACCTGTTTATTAATGCAGGCTTATCAGCTTCAGTTTATCACCGCGGATATAGTTTTGACAAAGCAGTTTTGCCGGATCAGATTGATCCTTTAGGAGGGGTGTCATTCCCTTCCTCCGAGATACTTGCATTATCAGGACGATCAGTAATTGATATCGGTGCAGGTTTTCTTTTTATGACAGGCAAAGTTATCGGAGGAATTTCAGTTGATCACCTCGCGGAACCTGATCTTTCAACAGAAGGTATTTCAAATGGAAAACTTAAAAGAAAACTGCTCCTGCATTTATCTGGTGACTTAGTTATAAATGAATCACATAATCTGAAAGCCAGGCCTCTCACATTTATGGAATTACAGGGCGGATTCATTGCTGGAGGTGCCGGAGCTGTATTTGAAAGCAATTATCTGTCAGTCAATGCTATATTGCTGACAAACAATAATAAATGCATGAATATTCAGACAGGTTTCTCATTCAAAAGCGGAAGAGTGAGTATATATTATAATTACAGGTTTAATGTAGTTTCAGGCAATAATTTGCTGCCTTTATCGCTTCTTCATCAGACAGGACTTGCATTCAGTTTGATTAATGTTGATAAAAGAAATACAATCAAAACAATAAATTTCCCTAAATTGTAGTTATATTTGGTGAGTAAAAAAATATTATTTTAGTTATTTTTGTTATATTTGGGATTCTTAAAAGCGATAAAACTAAAGGAGTTATGTATAAATTCAAAGCCTTAATTATTGTCTTAATTTCAGTTTTACTATTTACATCTTGTATTTTTAAGAAAAAAGGGAAAAACGAGAATGTATCCTCCTCAACTGGCTGGGAGTATAATAATCCTGACAATGGCGGATTTGAAGTTGCACTTGGAGCAGAACAAAAAACAGGTCCGGGGTTAGTCCTTATTGAGGGTGGCCGTTTTACTATGGGGCAGGTACAGCAGGATGTTATGTTTGACTGGAATAACAAACCAAGAGCTGTTACTGTATCATCATTTTATATGGATGAGACAGAGGTAAAAAATATTGATTACAGAGAGTATCTTTTCTGGCTTCGCAGAGTATATAAAGATTATCCTGAAGTATTCAGAAGAGCTCTTCCTGATACATTAGTCTGGAGGAGCCCCATGGGTTTTAACGATCCTTATGTACAATATTATTTCAGGCATCCATCCTATAATAATTATCCTGTTGTTGGTGTCAGCTGGGTTAAAGCAAATGACTTCTGCCTCTGGAGAACTGACAGGGTTAATGAACAACTTCTTATTGATGAAGGGGAACTAAATCCGGATCCGAACCAGTTAAATGAAAAAAACTTTAATACAGAAGCATATCTGGCCGGTCAGTATGAAGGTGTTGTTAATCAGCTGCGCGAAAGCCTTAACCCCGACCAGACAGAACGTAGAACAAACTTTGAGGATGGAATTCTTCTCCCCAGCTACAGGTTGCCAACTGAAGCAGAATGGGAATTTGCAGCTTATGCACTCAGAGGTAACACATTTGAAGAGAGGATTTATGAGCGGAGAATTTTTCCATGGGACGGTCATAACGTAAGAAATGCCGGAACAAAAAACCGCGGTGAGATGATGGCAAACTTTGTACGTGGCAGAGGAGACTTAATGGGAGTTGCCGGTAGTCTGAACGATAATGGTAGCATTACTACTGATGTAAAATCCTATTGGCCAAATGATTATGGACTTTACTGCATGGCAGGTAATGTTAACGAATGGGTGCAGGATGTTTATCGTCCGCTTACATCTGAGGATGTCGATGGTTTCAACCCTTTCAGAGGAAACGTATATACTGATCTCAAAAGAGATGCTAATGGATCTGTAGTTGCAAAAGACAGACTAGGCCGTCTGATTATCGATACTGTAAAGGATATGGATGTTGCAAACCGCTATAATTATCAGAAAGGTGATTACAGGAATTATAACGATGGTGACCTTCAATCAGCAATTTCTACGGGAAATGAGTGGACAACAGATGATAACAAAAAAGGCTCTCTCAGGATGTATGCTCAGGATAACACTTCTGGCAATAATGATTATGTAACTCTTATCAATGATAATGCCCGTGTATATAAAGGAGGATCATGGAAAGACAGAGCTTACTGGCTCAACCCGTCAACAAGAAGATTCCTGGATCAGGAAAGTTGTCGTGATGATATTGGCTTCAGATGCGCAATGATAAGGGTAGGTAGCCCTTCAGGATTCTAATATTAATATCATTGAAATTATAAGCCTCATTATGATGACATAGTGAGGCATTTTTTTGAAAACATGAAGACAGAACAACTTTACAAATTATTTAAAGAGTCAACCGGAGTAACAACTGATTCCCGGACAGTCAGTGAGGGACAAATATTTTTCGCCCTCTGGGGTGACAATCATAATGGAAATAAATATGCT
>JGI20214J51088_10000216_pt1 | contig 41837 bp, 41 predicted proteins | sample WetSurMetagenome_FD_51088 | JGI IMG/M metagenome (IMG submission 51088) | reverse complement strand
GTGCCTATCGGCTCGGGGCTGCCCCCCTCGGTCTCCTGCTGCTCGCCCATGGACATGAAGGTGATGCTTCCGCCCACGCCTCCCCACCCCTCGAGGTACCTGGCGTAGCCCAGGTATTCGAAGTAGAGGTCGTCGGCGAGCTGCGGGAGCCAGTTGGAGTGCTGCAGCGTGACCTCGTTCTTCTCGGGCGTGACGTAGGCCAGGCCGGCGGGGTTCCAGTAGGATGCCGTGGCGTCGTCGGAGATGGCGACGAAGGCCTCACCCATGCCGTTCGGCCTGGCGCCTGGGGTTATCGTCATCCAAATGACGCTGGCCGTGGACGCCTGGGCCTCTCCCACCAGCATGACGGTTCCGAGGATCAGGAACAGGTAACGGTACATGATACCCCCTATGACTCTCTGACTATAGCCAGAACCCCTGTGCACTCGTCCGCGCCGGCACCAGATGAGGCACGAATCCTGTAAATGTACGAGCCGCTGGCCACAGGATCGCCGTCGGCGTCCGCTCCATCCCACCACCACGAATTATAGCCGGCTTCCGCCGGGATGTTCCGCTCCCGCAATATCCTCAGACCGTTTACCGTGAAGATCTCTATGTCGACGGAACCCTCGCCGCTCTGCATCCAGTTCAGCGAGAGCCCCCCGGAGGAGGGGCACGGATACGGGAAGGCCTGCCAGATCGTGAGGCCGCTCGTGGACAGCACCGTGAAGCTCATGGCCACGCTGCTCCTGTTGAGCAGGCCGTCGCTGGCTCTCAGCTCGAGGGTGTGCGCCCCTTCGGAGAGCGATCCCAGGGCGGCTTCGAGCGAGCCCTGGGTGGTGCTCCCGGCGTCGTAGCGGAACAGCGGGGAGACATCCTGCGGGCTTCCGTCGAGATAGAGGGCCAGCTGCCTCCCCGGATTGCCGAGGAGGTTTATGCCGGAAGGATCTGACAGCTCGGCGCAGGCGATCACCGGCCCGCTCACCGAAGGCGCTGCAGCGGAGCGGAATCCGTCGAGCCAGAGCGAGATGACCGGGCCGGCCGTATCGGTCGGCGACGGGGTGCCCGGGACGAGGGGCTCCGGGTAGAGGACGCCGGCGCTGGCGCCTCCCGGGCCGAGGAGGAAGGCGGATATCCTCGCCGTCGATCCCGTGTCGGCGTCCACCGGGACGAAGATGTCGAAGTCGAGGTCGGGGTCCGATTGAGCGCATCCGTTGTAGAATCGCGATCCCTGGCCNACGTACGGGATGGGCAGGTTCTGCCGGAAGGTGTAGTAGGTGTCCGCAGTGCAGGACTCGAACGCCTGGAGCATCACGAGCCCCTCGCCCGGTGCCAGGCCTTCGCAGGAAGCCTGCTCTCCGGTGCGGAGGCCGCTGCTGGAGAGCGTCATGTCCGAGGGGGGAACTGCGATGCGCAGGCTTCCGTTCCCGAACACCTCGTACCTCTTGTCATTGTCTGTGAAGCCGTTGGCCAGCTTGGCCGCCAGGAGGCACCAGGATGCGGAGAGGTCTCCTTGCGAGAAGAGCGCGTCGAGGAACCCGGCGACGAGCGGGGTGTTCGCGGCGCCGATGGTTTCATCGGTGGCGCCTATGGACACTATCGCGCCGCCTGCGGGTGAGGTTGTCACGCTCTGGGCGATGCAGTCCTTGTTGGGGTCCTGGAACTGACCGACGCTGCACGAGCCGAAGAAGGCCACGGGCAGGCGCGGTCCGCACGCGAGGAGGCTCATGTCCTCGATGTAGAGGAGGCCCTCGTCGGCCAGCTGGTCGAAGCCCCCGTGCCCCAGGTACAGAACGGCGAGGGCGCCCTCTGTCCAGAGATCGATGAAGTCCGCCCTGGCCTCCGGCTTCTTCCAGTACTCGTCCCAGCCGTAGAAGATGAGATAGTGCTTGACGGGCCTGATGAAGTCCGGGAGGTGGCTCTCCAGCAGGTATTCCATGTCGACGGTGTGATACTGCTCGTCGGCCGCGTATTTCGAGGACCTCTCGTCGTCCGCCGCACCGATGACGAGCGACTGCCACTGTCCGGCGGCCTCGCCCGAAGCGTACTCGAGGCTGCGCTCCGCCACGCGCTGGACTTCGGTGCCCTGCCGGGCCGCTATCCTGGAGACGGCCACCTGGGGCACCGCGGCGCCGCTCACTATCCCGAACAGGTCGTCGCCGCAGATCTCGAAGGAGGGGTAGAAGAGAACGTCGATATAGCAGGGGATCGAGGAGATGTTGTTCCGGGGATCGAAGTGCCCTCCCCCCACCAGCACCAGGTCGAGCGGCGCGGGGTCCCAGGTGTTCACGGCCTCGTCGACGAAAGCCCTGATGGCCCCGGGATCCCTGACTCCCCCGTTGAACTCGTCGTAGATCTCCTGGACATCGATCAGCTCGGCCGATGGAGATCCGGCTGCGAGCGGAGAGGCATCGTCGACGAATGATCCTGCAGCCGCGTAGACGGTTTCCGCCCCGTCGAGAACGCCGAGTATCCGGCCCGGCGAAGCGGCAGCCACGGACAGGGGATGGCGGTATCCGCCGGGGGGGACGATCCAGAGCTCTCTCGCTTCCCATGACGAGGGCAGCTCGACCTCGAAGGAGGACGGGTCACCCGTGGCAAGCAGGGCGGAGGCCGTATCGCCCGAGATGGCGAAGATGCGGCACCCGGTCAGGCTGCTCTGCCAGTCGACCCTGAACCGGGAGGGTGCGGAGGCGTACCACTCGAGGGGGACCTGCGTCTGGCCGCTTGTCACCGGAGCGGTCTGCGCGAATACCTCGAACCAGTCGAAGAAGATGTCGTCCATCGCAGGATTATGAGTGAGCCTGATCGAGAGCATGTTCGTCGGATCGGCCAGGTTGGAGCAGCCCACGTCGAGCCTGAAGAGAGCGGATCCCTCCCAGGCCGTGTCACATAGAGTGACGTCGTTCAACATGACCTGTATGCCGTGTCTCCCGGCGACCGGCGATCTCAGGTTGAGCCTGATGACCCCCTCGCCCGTGGCGCCGGCGCAGGTGAAGGCGTGGAAGAACTGCTGGCTGCCGGAGCCGTACGAAGCGTCCCAGGCCCAGTTGTCCGGGAGTATCATGAATTCTCTTATATAGTTGTACTCGAAATGGTTTCTTGCCGTGAANGCGGAGGGCATGGCAGGANCTCCGGTGAGGCCTGCGTCGATGACCTGCATGCGCGCGCCGGATTCTCCNCCCCATGTGAGCCAGTAGCAGTTCTCGGCCGAGTACTCGTGCGTGAAATGGGGAGGGGTGGCCGAGCCGTCGGGCACCCACCACGAGAGGCCCCGCGCGAAGAAGAACAGGCTGTCGCCCATGTCGAATGTGCCGTCACCGCCGTCCTCGAGCCAGACGGGGACCGGCCTGGGGACATAGCTGTCCTCCCAGGGGGAATCGCCCATCATCATCCCCCTGCCGCAGAACAGAGCGAGGGATGCCGAAGGCGCCCCCTCGACTCCCGGCAGGTCATCGCAGGACAGCGCGAACACTCCTGCGGTATCTACCGAGATCCTGAACCAGGGCAGCCCCCAGAACGGGCTGTCCGCCCTGTCCCTGGCCCTCCCCGCAACCACGGACGAGGCCTGGCTCCCGCAGAGGAGCTCGAACAGACGGGCCTCGGCCCCGGTGGGGGTCGAGCCGGTGATCATCCTGGCGCCGCCCTCGGGCATGTCCGGTCGAACGACAATGCGCCTGGCTGCAAAGAGCCTGTCGCCCCGGCAGATCACCGGATGCAGCTCGATCCTCGCGAGCCTGGCCCTCCTGAATGTGAGATCACCTCGGAACGAGCCCCACTCCCCGGGCAGATCCGCCGTCGAGGCCGGCTCGTAGGCTCCCGAAACGAGCTGCGTGGACACGTGGAGGCCGTCGGAGGGCAGCTCGTACACGCCTTCGGCGGTAACGGACCAGGAAGGCGCTCCACCCGGCAGGAAGATGCTCTTCGAGGGCAGCAGCACGCTGCCGTCGGACCCGGACAGGCCGCAGCCCGACGCTGTGTAGCCAGCGGTTCCGCCGGCAGGATCCACCACGGGCAGGGGTTCCGGGCACTCCCATACGAAAGAGCCCTGCGCAACAGGCAGTTGCGACAGAATGACAAGGAGTGCGTGGAATATCATCAGTTACAGCTCCGAGAGCTCCAGGATCGGCCCGTCGCCTGCCTCCTCGCCGGGAAGCCTGCGGTCGTCGGGCACCGATTCGGCCTTGATGCGGGACTCCTCGAGCTCGACCATGCGGCTCTGCGTATCAAGGAAAGCCGTGATCTGGGCGAGAATGGCCATCCGGCGGTCCTGCAGCTCGCGGACGGTTTCCGTGAGCACCTGGACTCGCTCCCGCGCCTCGCTGAGGAGGTTCGCAGCCTTGACCTCGGCGTCCATGATGATGAGCTCGGCTTCCTTGCCGGCGTCCTCCCTTGCCCTCGCTGCACTCTGCTGCTGGGCTACAAGGACCTCGCGGACGGCTCCCTCCATGCGGTCGAAATCGGCAGCGCGGGCCCTCAGGACCATCAGCTCCCTGTCAGTCGAATCAAGCCTGCTCTGGGCTTCCTCCCAGGCTTCCGCGAGCATCGATAGAAAGGCTTCGACCTCTGCCGGTTCGTAGCCGCGCATGATCTTGCGAAACTTCTGCCTGCGTATGTCCAGGGGTGTCAGTCGCAACTCAGTCCCCCCGTTCCCGGGCCGGAGCCCGAAGACGCGATTCACCCGGCCGACATGCCGGCTGACAGGATAATATCCGCGCCCCGCACGAGGTCAACTCCGGGCCCCGCCGGAAGGTCATCCTGCGCCAGCGGTTCTCCGCGGGCCGAAGAGGAAGCGGCCGAGGCGTACCGTAGTGGCCCCCTCCTCCACGGCGGCCTCGAAATCATCGCTCATCCCCATGCTCAGCTCGGGAAGCCTCCTCCCGATCCTCGGCTCGAGACCGTCCCTCAGCTCGCGGAGGGCCGAGAAGGCCTTCCTGGAGGCGCCCTCCCCTCCGGCGAGAGGGCCCACCGTCAGGAAACCCCTCAGCGCGGGGAGAGTTTCAGGCAGGGAAGCCAGGAGGCTCTCGAGCGCTGCCGCGTCGGGAGGAAATCCATGCTTGGCCTCCCCGGGAGCGGTGTTTATCTCCAGGAGCAGCCCGGGGGATCGCTCCGCGGAAAACCTCCCCAGCACGGCCTCAAGCACTTCTCTCCTGTCGAGGGAATCGATGCAGTCGAAGTCGCGGACTGCCTGCCGGGCCTCGCTCCTGTGGAGCGGCCCGATGAGGTGGAACTCCGCGGATCCCCTCCCCAGGGCGGCGATCTTCCGCCCACCCTCGCTGACGCGGTTCTCGCCGAAGCAGACGATCCCGGCAGCGATAGCCTCCCTCAACACGGCGACAGGGAGGGTCTTGGTCACTGCGAGGATGCGGACCGGGCCCTGCCGCCCGGATCTGCCCAGCGCGGCGGAAACCGCCTCACGGGCCGCCGCAAGGCGGCTGGCGATGAATTCGGCGTCCGTTTCGAAGGCCATGCCCGGAGTATACCGCCTGTTCCGGGGCGGAGTCTGCCGTCCCGATCAGCACGGGCAGACGGGAAGGGGCACGGCGCCAAGGCGCCGTGCCCCCGGAACACCCGTTATGCCTTGCTAGAAGATTGTCTTGATGGCTCCCCAGGTGGTTCTCTCGAGACCGGTCATGGTGCCCGAGAGTATGAAGGGGCAGCCGTAGGCGAGGCTGGTCCCGCCCATGAGCAGAGGGGCCCAGACCAGGCTGGTCCCTGTGTACTGCTGAGCGTTTCCGGTCACTCCTCCGGGAGGTGTGTTGACGACCGGAGCGTTCCACGGACCGCTGCTGCCGGTGCCGTTCATGCTCCAGCCCATCCAGTAGTTGCCTGCCGTGAGGGTGGTGGTCACGTTGCCGATGACGGCCATGATCGGCCTGGCCGTGCCGGTGCCGTACTCGCTCGAGGACACCCTGTAGCAGTTCGTCCAGGAGGCGGAGGCGAAGCGGTTGGTGGTGTAGTCTCCGTAGACGACGACGCCGCTGGTGGGGTTGTCGCCGCTGTAGATGGTGAGGTAGCACGCGTTGATGGTGGGGTTGATNCCGGAGTTGGTCTGGTACCCGAACAGGGTGACGGAGGTGATGCTCCATGTCTGTCCGGCCGGAACCGTGAAGTCGTCCGCACAGCGGTTGGTGTTGGCCAGCTGGCAGCCGGGTCCGTAGGTCGTCTCGCTTGCGGTCATCCGGGATTCGTCGGCGCCGCCGGAACCGGTGCCCGCGCTGTTCATGTAGGGTCCGCTGCTGAACAGCTGGGCATAGGGGCCGTCCCATATCGGACCGTCACCCGGCGTGATGCTGATGACCTCTGGCGTTGGTGTGTAAATGTCATCGACATCCTCGAAGGCAAGGGCTCCAGAGGCAAAGATCAGCAAGGAGAGCATCAAAATGCGCATATATCCCCCCTTTTTGGAACTTTTCCTTGATTGAAAATGTATCCGCCGGTGGCAAATCGCAAGTGCCCGGCCCGGAGTTCCGTCAAGGGGATGGTTCCCGGCCCGGTGCGCCTGGCCACTCCCCGGGATCGGAGGGCAGACCGGCCAGCGCCTCCCGGTTCATGGCGAGCCCGTATCTGCGCTCCATGGCCTGCATCCAGTCGACCGCCCTGGCCTCCTCCTCCCTCTCCTGCGCGGCCTGGATCAGCCCGCTTCTCATCTCATCGAGCGAGGCTTCATGGGTGGGGAACACGCGGACGAGGCGGTACAGTACGGAGGTTCCGTCGAAGAGCTCGAACGGACCGACCCATGACAGCGTGTCGGAAGGAGCCAGCCCGAACACGGAATCGGCTCCTGCCGGAAGCTCTTCGCGCCGCAGGGGTCTGGTGGTCCTCGCAGGGGGGTCGTCTTCCGACCATTCCGGCCAGAAGCCGAGAGTGTCCGCCATGGAGTCGAAGGTCCCGGAGAGCAGCGCCGTCTTGCACTCCCTCAGCAGGGATGGGGGGACGAGGGCGACCCTGAGGCTCCTGGTCTCGGGAACTGCCGGACGCTCCGCGATCGCCATGTAGTCCATGGCTATCGTCTCCTCGCCCACCGACACACCGGACCTGACGCTGTCATCGTAGAGGAGATCCGCGGCGTACTCCGCGGCCCTCCTCCCCGCATCGAGGCGGGCCAGGTCGTATGCCCTCGCGTGACGGGCGCTCAGATAGTCGAGCATCGCCCCCTCGACTGACATGCTGCGGGCGGTCTGCTCGACCCAGTGGGCGTCGGGGGCGAGCACGGACATCCCGCTGCCATACGTGAGCATCTCCGAGCGCATCTGCAGCGCGGTTATCGAGCCCTCGCCCGACTCCAGGAGCGTGTCTCCCGGCAGATACTCGCCGCGCCCCTGGAGCATGGCGACGAACCGCTCCACCGCGGGCGTCCGGATGGCGAGCCCTCCCCCGGACCCGGACAGGAGAGAATCGGCGATGGCTGAGATGGTCCGCGCGGTCCTGACCGTGATCATCCTGGTGCGCGCGTATTCCACGGCGGCAGCGGTGTCGCTGAGGGCCGAGGCGAGCATTTCCGGATCGGGGACGAAGACCGAGTCGAGCTTGAAGACGGTTCCTCCGGGGCCGGCCAGGACCTGTCCCGCCTCCATCGAATCGAGGTGGCAGGCGATCTCCCTCGGAAGCTCGGGAAGGTGCACCGGGCCATCGACCACCTCCCCGGGCAGGCCGGGGGCCACCGTGATCCATACGAGCTTGCCGAACCGGGCCAGGAAGTAGTCGATGTCGTCCTGTGCCAGCAGCGAGTCGTTCCTGCGGGCGAGTGAATCCTGCATCCACATCTGGGCGTCCCGCCTCATCCACGCATCTCTGAAGGCCAGTGTGCCGGGAGCGTCGGAGTACCCCAGACGGGCGGTCTCGAGCAAGACCATACGGTTGCGCGCCAAGGCGGTGACAAAGGCGCCGACCGGGTCGTCGAGGGACAGGTACTGCCCGCGCTCCGAGGGATCGAGCCCGCTCCAGGCTGCAGCGGCCCCGGCGACCGTCATGGTGTCCCCGTTCAGGATGAACAGCCACTCGTCACCGGCGGGAGCGGTCTCGACACCGTTCGACAGAGCGAGCGAGCAGACCGAAAGCAGGCAGGCCATCGATGCCATCTGCGTCCCGGCACTCCTTCCGGCAGAGGTCCCCGGCGCCGTGGTCTAGCCCGCGGCAAACCCCGTGAGTGCCGCCCCCAGGGCCCCTGTGATCTGCGGCTCCGGAGGCACGAGGACCGGAAGTCCGATCTCGTCCTCCATCGCCTTCACGACCCCTCTGTTCAGCGCCACTCCACCCGTGAAGACGACATCCGAGTGCAGGCGGGCCCGGCCGGACATGGTCACGGTCCTTCGGGCCACGGCCCGGAACACCCCGTTGAGAATCGCCGGTATCGGCGAGCCGGATTGGAGCAGGCCCACGATCTCGCTCTCGGCGAACACCGCGCACATCGAGGAGATCTCCACGGACTCGTCCCGGCCCTCCACGGCCTCGCCCATCCTGTCCACCGGGATGCCGACGATCTGCCCGGTGAGCTCGATGAAGCGGCCCGTGCCTGCCGCGCAGCGGTCATTCATCGCGAAGTCGACCGTGCGGCCGTTGCCGTCAAGCTCGATCAGCTTGGAGTCCTGCCCCCCGATGTCGATTATCGAGCGGGCCCTGGGAAACAGGAACCAGACCCCCCTGGCGTGGCAGAGGATCTCGGAAACCGCCTTGTCGGCCTGTTTGAAGTAGTTGCGGCCATACCCCGTGGCTGTGACGCAGGAGATATCCGCCCTGCGCACCTCGGCCTGCGAGAGCACCCTCGCGAAGAGGTCCTCGGCCGCCTCGGTCGGGCGTGAGCCGGTATCCGCGACTCCCCATTCGAGCACCTGCGCACCGTCGCTGAGGACGACCTCGATCGAGCGCGCACCGATGTCGACTCCGCACGCTATCTTCATCGCGACATCTCCAGGAGCGTCTGGATCCTCACCCGCAGGCGCTCCCTGTCCGAGTCGGAGTAGTCCGTCTCCAGCTTCAGGAACGGCAGCCCGAGCTTCTCCCGGACATGCTTCTCCACGGACCAGGACTCGATGTTGTAGGTGTGGCACGCCTGCCACACGAGGTCTATCACGGCCGCAGGCCTGAACCTGTCCGAAAGGCGGGTGAGCAGGTCGAACCTCCCCGGATTCGGCGTGAGGCAGGAGCATGGTATGGAGAAGTGCTTCCGCGCAATGGCCTCCACGGGGTCACCCTCCTCCGACGTCAGGGTGTCCAGGGGTTTCCATCCCGAGCAGGCCTCCTGAACCACCACCGTTCCGCCGCATTCCTCCACCAGCTCCGCCACCTTCAGCGTGCCGGGGGCCGTCGGGACTCCGGTGAGGAGCACCCTGACGGCATCCTTGGAGACGGGGCCGTCACCCCTGGCCGCCCTGTCCTTCGCAGCTTCGATGAACNCGCGCAGCATCCTCAGGTTTGCCGGGTTCCCCGCGACCCGGTAGCGCAGGTTCCCCAGCTCCACCCCGGTCGCGAGCGGCGGATCCGAGGCACCCAGCTCGAAGGCCTCCCTCAGCAGCAGCCTTTCACTGTTCATGGCCCTGATGGCGGATCCGAGGTCGTCGTCCGATATCTCCCTGCCGTAGAACGAGGCCAGGTGATCCCTGAGCTTGGACACCTCGGAGACCCAGTGGCGGAAGGCTTCCTCCTGGTCGGACTTCTGGGTCAGCTCGAGGATGTGCTGGGGTCTGTACTCCTGCAGCAGCTCGTACATCTTCTTCTTGCCGTCGCAGGTGGTCTCGGCGACTATCATGTCGGAGAGGCCGAAGAACGGGCAGCGATTGCTGATGATGTAGCCGAATGACGATTTTATCAGCGGGCAGAGGTTCGAGGGCAGCACCGTCTCGGCCGCGGGTATCGTCCGGCGGCTGGCTCCGCAGAGGCAGACCGGCAGGGCTCCTGCAGCAAGTATGACCTCCCNGGGCGTGTACTCGCAGTATATCCCGACGACGCCCNTCCCCGCCTTCTTGAAGGACCTTACGGCGTCGATCTCGTGCGACATGGAATCACCGAAGTAGTCGAACGGGCTCACCGGTGATGCAGGAGCCACGGCCTGCGAAGGCGCCCTGACGAACACCGATGGCGCCCTCCTGCTCCGGAGCAGGTCGGTGAAGCTCTCCATCCGGTTCATCACCTGCTCGGAGACGCGGCCCGGAGAGAAGGGGACGTCGAAGGTGAGCACCGGAATCCCCAGCTCCTTCTCGACCTTCTCCGCCAGGAGCGGCTCTTCGTGGGGGCAGTGGCTCGCGCCGGAGATCCCGGTGAAGATGATCCCCTCCGCGCCGAACCTTCGCGCATCCCTGATGACCCGGTCGATCCTGGCCGAGGGCCTCCCTGCCATGAGGTCGTCCATGCAGTTCTCCGCGACGGCGGAGACCGGACTCCTGTCCGTGGCGAGAGGCAGGAACGAATGCGTGATCATGTACTCGGTGCCGGCAACGCACCCTCCGAGATCCTCGAGGAGCGTCACGAGCGACGCGTCGGTCGGTGGCATGACCCAGAACACCCTGAGCGGGTCGGGACCGAGAGGCGAGATGCCCTTCTCGAGCCGGCCCCTGGCGAGCCCGGTCAGGTCGTCCAGGACTCCGAAGCTCTCCTCGGGCTCGGAGCAGGCATGGATGGCGATGAACTCGGCGAGGTACATCTCCAGACCGGGCAGGGGCGGACGCCTTGCGCTGTAGACCAGATCCCGGAGATCCCTGACACGGCCGCGCAGCCCGTTGAAGATGTCCCTGCTGCGGACAAGCTCGGCTTCGCTCACCTTGTGGCCGGTGACATCCTCCACCGCGGAGATCACCCCTCCGAGCTGCCCCTCGAGGAATCCCAGGGCGGACTCCTGATACCTCATGCCACCCTGCGAGGTCTCGATATACCTCTCGGTCGGCGAGCAGGCCGGGTCGTCGAGCCTCGACAGCATCTCCCACCAGTGCACCTTCCGGCCCTGGCGCTCGATGAGCTGCATCACGGCGGAGAAGTCGTCACAGCAGGCGCCGGCTCCGGCGACGCAGAGGTCGGGCTCAGGGAAGTAATCCAGGGTGGTCATGGCGCCGAGGGCGGCCCGCACGTAGCACAGCTCCTCGGTCGCCCCGAGCCGCGAAGCCTCCTCCAGCAGGTGGGGCTCCTCGGCGAAGCACGGCGCCCACCACAGCTCGTCGGCATAGAAGGTCAGGGTCTCGGGGAATGCATAGGTGAGGACCGGCACCAGGCCCAGGTCCTTCATCGCCGCTATTATCTTCCACCCATGGCGCTTGGCCAGGAAGAGCCTGTCCTTCTCGCTGAAGAGGAACGCCCAGAGGCGCAGGGCCGCCAGCGAGTCGTCGAACTTCAGCCTGGAGAGCAGGCTGTCACCCCGGCAGGAGTACTCGTGGGGGCTGAAGAGGTAGGGCACCCCTCCGGGCACCACCGATCTGAGGAACCTGCAACGGGCCTCGTACTCNGCGGGCACCTCGGGCATCAGGCGCTCCCAGTCGAGCGCGCCTATCCGCTCCCCCCGGCCCTCCGGGTTCATGCCAGGGCCTCCAGGAAGGCCTCTATGCGCGTCCGCACCCTCTCCTCCTCCCCCGATCCCCCGGTGGTGTCGAGCACCAGCACGGGCACGGGCAGCAGTGTCCTCAGCCGTTCCTTCTGTGTGAACCACAGGTCGCAGAACTTCTGGGTCTTCAGGATCACCCCGCGGACCCCCGAAGCCTCGATGTCGGCGAGTATGCGCTCCGTCATGCAGTCGTCCGGNCGGCACCTGGCGCAGGCCATCCTCCCGAACGATGCCGCTGCGAGCTCTNCAGGGCCGGACGGGACCGGGCCTCCGTCCAGCCTCACGGGAACCATGCAGTTCGAATAGACAAGGCCCGCACCCAGGTTCTCGAGCGCCGCGGGGACCAGGTCGTCCTCGACCGCTTCGGGGCATCCGATCATCGCGACCTTGATCTCCGGCTCGTGGCGGGGCTCCCGCTCGATCATCGAGGTCGCCAGCGCCGCCACGGAATCCGGGGTGGCCACCAGCGAGAGGTCGAGGATGCAGTGAAGCTCGAGGGGGCTGAGCGAGCACGAGATGTTGAGCCGGGACAGGAGCGAGGCCGCCCTGCGCCGCCCTGTCTCCCAGGCCAGAGCCCTCCCCGGATCGTAGCCGGCTGAGAGGCCCGATGCTACGATGTCTGCCACCAGCCTTGCCATCTGCGATGCAAAGAATTCCTCCGAGGCCTGCGTCCGGGTTGCCGGGACCTGGAGCGCGAAGACCCGCGCACCGGTCCTCCCCGGCAGCTCCTGGAAGAGCCTTCGGGTCTGGTCGCAGGTGAAGAGACCTGCCCAGACATCGACCATCGACGGGAGCCCGGTCCCGGAGCAGAGGGCTGAGAGGAGGGATCCTGTGAGCGGGCATATGTCCGGCCTCACCGGGATCGCCCCCTGGGGAGGAAAGCTCAGGACCCTGACCGGCCTCATGCCAAGGCCGGCGGCCACGGATTCGGGGAAGGCCGAGCAGAGGTATCCGAGGATCTTCCCCCCCGACTTCCTGAACTCCACTATCCTCGCCATCTCTGCGGCGGCGGTGTCCTGGCAGCACTTCCTCACCGGGCTCCCCATGGCCACTCCGCTACTCCTTCACGCCTACGATGCGGCATCTCCCGAAGCCACCCCGGTGTGCGACTTCGGAGATGAACATCATCTCCCCGCCCAGCGAGGCGAACAGCTCTTCGTTCCAGCCGATTATCCTCAGCGCGTCAAAGGTCAGCTGCTCGGTCAGCATCCGGATGTAGAGGTCGACAGACCCGGCGAAATGCGGCGTCAGGTCCTCCGACGAGCTTATCGAGAAGCCGTTCGATTTCAGCAGTCCCTCGTATGCCTCACGGGTGAGGACGTCCGGGAACTTCATGAAGCCGCAGATCCTCCCGGCTGTCTGCGGGTCCATGCCCGCAGGGCCCTCCACCCAGTCGCTGAAGGCGATCCTGCCTCCCGGGACCAGGACCCGGGCCGCCTCGGAGATCAGCTTCGCCTTGTCCTCGACGTAGCACCAGGCGTCTTCGCCCCAGACCACGTCGAAGGAGCGATCAGGCCAGGGGACGGCGCTGGCGTCACCGGTCCTGTATTCGATCGAGAGACCGTCCTCCTCCGTCCGCTTCACGGCTTCGGCGATCATGTGGGGTGTCCCGTCGAGGCCGAAGCCCNTCACTCCGTAGCTCCTGACAAGGAACCTGAGCCCGGCTCCGAGGGCCGAGCAAATGTCGAGAACCCTCTGGCCCGCGGCGATCCCGGCCTTCCCGGCGAGGATCCTGGACTGGGCCATGCCTCCGATATGAATCTGCTCGCCCATCACGAGTTCCCAGAGCTTTCCCTCCGGCCCGGAGTAGACCCCCTGGACGTCCTTCAGCGAATGTCCAAAGCGATTCATCCCTCACTCCCGTCCCGCCATCCGGCGCATGGACCGGCAACCGCGCCTCCACCCTGGAGGTGCCGTCGCTGCCGATGACGCTCACTTGGCAGGCTGGACCGCCGGCCCGGACCGCTCGGCCCGGGCGGGGCCGATCAGGCCTGGCCCGGGGAGGAGGTCCGGAAGACCACCGGGGAACCCGCACGGGGCTCCCAGGCTTGCGGTCAAACCTGCATCCTCTTCCAGAGAATGCCGTTCAACGCGACTCCCTTCCGCCGTCATGTGACGGCGCGCATATGGTAATCGCTGACCGCCCGGAGCGCAACTCCGCCGCCGCTCTTGAACACCGGCCCTCCCGCGAGTACAATGGAGGAGGGAGGTGATGCCGATGCTGGCTCGCACGAGGAGCCTCGGGCTCTACGGGATCGACGGCTACTCCGTGGATGTCGAGGTGGACATGGTCCGCGGGCTCCCGACCTTCACGACGGTCGGCCTGCCGGACAGCGCGGTCAAGGAGTCGAGGGAGAGGGTCATAGCGGCGATAGCCAACCTGGGCATAACGCTGCCCCCCAGGCGCACCACCGTGAACCTAGCTCCGGCGGACCGGAGGAAGGAGGGGCCAGGATTCGACCTGCCCATAGCCGTGGGCCTGCTGGCGGCGGCCGGGCTGGTCCCTGCGGAGAAGGCCTGCTCGCTCGTCTACGTCGGTGAGCTAGCGCTCGACGGCTCGCTCCGGCCTGTGCGCGGAGTCCTCCCCATGGCTTCCTGCAGGAGGCCCGAGGATGGCGAAGGCCTCGTCGTGCCGATGGCGAACGCCTCTGAAGCCGCGCTCGCGGCCGGGGGAAGGGTGTTCGCCGCGGGCAGCCTCTCCGAGGTCGTCTCCTTCCTGAGAGGCTCGTCCGAGCTGCAGGCGGTCAGCGTGGATGTGGCCGAGTTTCTGGAGAGGCCCNGCCCGGGCGAGATGGACTTCTCGGACGTGCGCGGACAGGAGCAGGCCAAGAGAGCCCTCGAGGTCGCCGCGGCAGGCGGACACAACATCCTGATGATAGGACCGCCCGGCTCGGGGAAGACGATGCTCGCGCGACGGCTGCCCACCATCCTCCCGCCCCTCACGCCGGTAGAGGCCCTCGAGACGACAAGGATCCACAGCGTCGCCGGACTCGTCGACGAAAGGCGCCCTCTCGTCTCGAGGAGGCCCTTCAGGGCTCCACACCACACCGTGTCCGACGCCGGGCTCATAGGCGGCGGCACCTACCCGAGGCCCGGAGAGGTGAGCCTGGCCCACAACGGAGTGCTCTTCCTCGACGAGCTCCCCGAGTTCAGGAGGAATGTCCTGGAGGTCCTGCGACAGCCCATGGAGGACTGCTTCGTGACGATCTCGAGGGCGGCCACCTCCCTCACCTACCCGGCGGGCTTCATGCTCGCGGCGGCCATGAATCCATGCCCGTGCGGCTTTCTGACCGATCCGGGCAAGACGTGCTCCTGCAGCTCCGTACAGATCCAGAGCTACCTGCATCGCATTTCCGGCCCTCTCCTGGACAGGATCGACATCCATGTCGAGATCGCTCCGGTGAAGTACGGAAGGCTCGCAGGAGCGCCCACAGGCGAATCCTCGGAAACCGTTTCCGGCCGCGTCTGCAGGGCGAGGGGGCGGCAGATCGAGCGCTTCGCCCGCAATCCCGGGGTGTTCTGCAACGCCCGGATGTCATCTTCTCTCATCAGGAAGCACTGCCAGCAGACCGAAGAGGTGGCTTCGCTGCTCAGGTCGGCCGTGGAGCATTACCGCTTCTCGGCCCGGGCGTACGATCGCATCCTCAAGCTGTCCAGAACCATCGCCGACCTGGAGGATTCCGACGCGATCCTGCGCGACCATGTCGCCGAGGCGGTGCAGTACAGGGCGCTCGACAGGGATTACTGGCAGTAGGTGCGAATCGCGCTGCCGGGGCAGGGTCTCAGATGCTGAACCTTCCCTCGGCCGGAAAGGCGTTCTCGAATATCTCCACCGTGAATCCGCCCGGCTTCCCGCGGACCACGGCCACGTCGAAGCGCGAGTAGCCCTCGAATCCCGTGGAGGAGAGCCAGAGCGCCGCGGTCATCGAGATCTTCCGGCGCTTGGCCCTGTCCAGCTTCTCCAGGGGCCGGGTTGCACTCCCCTCCGCGGCCAGCTTGACCTCCACGAAAACGGCCGTGTCCGCCTCGAGGGCGATTATGTCCAGCTCGCCGCACGGAACGGCCCAGTTGCGCTCGAGGATCCTCCCTCCGCGCGCGGCATAGACTGCAGCCGCCGCTGCCTCCGCCTCCCTGGATACGGCGCTAATCGAAGAGCCCCGGCGAGGAGAGAGGAGCGAAGGAAAGCCTGTGGAGCGGACAGGGGCCGAGCCTCCGCAGCGCCTCCATGTGCTCCGGGGACCCGTACCCCTTGTTGGACGCGAAGCCGTATCCGGGCCAGAGCCGGTCGGCTTCGATCATGATGGTGTCCCTGGTGACTTTTGCGAGCACGCTCGCGGCGGCCACGCTGAGGCTCCGGGAATCCCCCCGGACCACGAACTCGGCAGCGAAGCCCAGCCCGGCCATGGGTAGGCCGTCGATGATACAGATGTCCGGCTTGATGGAGAGGCCCCCCAGGGCTCTCTCGAAAGCCGTTCTCGTTGCGCGGGAAATGCCCATCAGGTCGATATCGTGAGGCTCGACCAGACCTGTGGCCCAGCAGATCGCGGACTCCTGGACCGCCTCGAAGGCCTTCCGCCGGGCCCTGTCCCGGAGCTTCTTGCTGTCGTCGACCCCCGGGATCGCCAGCCCGGGGGGCAGAATCGCGGCTGCAACCACGAGAGGTCCGGCGAGCGGCCCCCTGCCGGCCTCGTCCAGGCCTGCGAGCAGAGCCCGTCCTGCCCTGCGGCTCTCGTCGAACTCCAGCAGCCCGGGGCTGCGGGAGCCGGAGCTAGAAGGCCTTCTTCTCCCGGATACGTGCTGCACGGCCTCTCTTCTGCCTGAGGAAGTACAGCTTCGCCCTCCGCACCTTGCCGGCGCGGACGACTTCGACCCCGGCGACCTTGGGAGAACAGAGGGGGAATATCCTCTCCACGCCCACGCCGTTCGAGATCTTGCGGACAGTGAAGGTCTCGGATGCCGCGCCACCGCGGCGGGAGATCACCACGCCCTCGAAGACCTGTACCCTAACCTTGTCGCCCTCGACGACCTGGTAGCTGACCCTGACGGTGTCCCCCGGCCTGAAGGCGCCGATGCCGGCGCTCGGCTGGTTGATCTCGGCCTTCCTCAGAAGCTCATCCATCGTGCTCCTTAGAACGCGCCGCCTTCCGCATGGCTTCGGAAAAGGCGGCCCGAACCTCTCTGAGGTCCCTTCCCTCCAGAAGCTCCGGCCTTGTCGAGCCGGTTCTCCCGAGGGCGGCCCGGAACCTCCACTCCTCGACCTGGGCATGATCTCCGGAGACGAGAACCTCCGGAACCGCCATGCCCTCGAACACTGCCGGCCGCGTGTATCTGGGATAGTCGAGGAGACCCGTCGCGAAGCTGTCGGACTCTGCCGACTCGAGCCTCCCCAGGACTCCTGGTACCCAGCGCAGCACGGTTTCCATCAACAACATGGCCGGAACCTCGCCACCCGAGGTCACGAAGTCCCCTACACTCACGCAGTCCGATACGGCTGCCTCGACGAACCTCTCGTCGATCCCGCCGTAGCGGCCGCAGAATATGATCAAGCTGCTGCAGGCGGCCAGCTCCCTCGCCAGCCCGGTGTCGAGACGGCGCCCGACCGGTGACATCAGGACGACTCTGGCCCCCTCGTGCCACTCCACCGACCTGAGTGCCGCGAAGAGCGGCTCCGGGCGCATGAGCATTCCCGCTCCGCCCCCGAACTGATAGTCATCCACGGAGCCCCTGGCGTCCACCGCGAAGCTCCTGATGTTGACCAGCTCGATCTCCACCAGGTCGGAGGCCGCTGCGCGCCCCACCACTCCGCACCCGAGGAAGGGCTCGAAGAGCCCGGGGAAGAGCGTGGCCACGGCCATTCTCACGGCCCTGCCTCCAGATCGCTCAAGCCCTCCGGCAGGGTCATCTCGACGGTTCCCCTCGTCCAGTCGATCACCCCGGTCCCGAGGACCATGTTCACGGGGACGGGGAACGACCTGCCGCTCATGGAAACCGTGAGGCGCGGGTTCGACGGGTCGAAGTCCACCTCCTGCACCGTGCCGGTCTCACCGCGTGATGTCAGCTCCATCCCCTCGAACAGCGACGAGGGCAGGAACCCTTCGATGCGGAGCACCTCAAGGCGAAGGGCGGTCAGCGCCTGCCCCTTCAGCTCCTCCACGCGCTCCCTGTCATCGATTCCGGCGAAACCGACCAGCAGGGACTCCCTGCTCCGGACCGAGCAGCGGCTTACAACGAGCCCGGTGCCTCCGGCTTCGAGTTCGAGCCCTCCCGGGAGGGCGGCGGGGGGGATGAGGGTTTCGACGCCCACGACCGCGAGCCCCTGGACACCATGGGCCCGCAGGACCGTGCCCACGGCGATCCGCCCGGGAAGTCGATGCACTTCAGTCTATTATCTCCAGGGTGGCCTTGAGGCCCTTCCTCGCGGCGGCTGAGCGGATGAGAGTCCGCATGGCCTTGGCGATGCGGCCTTCGCGACCGATCACCCTTCCGAGGTCGCTCTCGGAGACCCTGAGTTCGTAAACGATGACGCCGTCTTCTCCCTGCTTCTCCTCGATCTGGACCTCATCAGGGTTTTCGACGAGGATCTTGGCGACCATCTCGATGAGTTCCTTCATTGGGGCACCCCAGTCCTTTCAGGTTGCGGGTCAGTTGGGGCGGTCAGGGCCGGCGGACTCCGTCGAAGTCCTCTTCCCTCCCTTGAGGAAGATCACTTCCGGAGCCACTTCCTCGCCCGCCTGGAGCTTGCTCCAGCGGGCCCAGGTGCCTGTGCGGCGGAGCAGGCTGCGGACGGTCTCCGTGGCCTGCGCCCCGCGCTTCATCCATTCGAACACCTTGGCCTCGTCCACCCGGATCTCCTGCGGCCTGCGCAGGGGGTCGTAGTAGCCGAGGACTTCCAGGAACCTGCCGTCCTGCGCCTTGCGGGCATCAGCCGCGACGATGCGGTAGAAGGCGAGCTTGCTGGTTCCCATTCTGCGAAGGCGGATGCGGACCAAGTGACACCTCCGGTTTCACGATCTGAAGAGGGAGTTCAGGCGTCCAGCCTTCTTGACCCTCTTCAGCATTGTTTTCATGGCCCTGAACTCCTGCAGGAGCCTGTTGACATCCCTGACCGTGGTCCCGCTCCCGCGGGCTATCCTCTTCCTGCGACTCCCGTCGATCCTCTCGGGGTCGCGCCTCTCGGAAGGCGTCATCGAGGAGATGATCGCCTCCATCTTCACGAACTGCGAAGGATCTACGCTCGCGCCCGGGGGCAGCGCCTTCCCGGGGAGAAGCGCCAGGATGTCCTGCAGAGGACCCATCCTGCGCAGCTTCCCGAGCTCCCCGGCGAAGTCCTCGAGGGTGAACTCGGCCTTCCGCAGCTTCCTCTCGAGCTGCATGGCCTCCTCGACGTTCGCGATGTCCTGGGCCTTCTCGACCAGGCCCACGATGTCGCCCATGCCGAGGATGCGGCCGGCCATCCTCGCGGGATCGAAGAGCTCGAGGCCGTCGACGCCCTCGCCGGTGCCGAGAAAGCGAATGGGCTTCCCCGAGACCCCGGCGAAAGACAGGGCGGCCCCGCCCCTCGAATCGCCGTCCATCTTCGTCAGGATGGCCGAGGTGTACCCGGCCCGCCTGTCGAATTCCTCCGCGACCGTCAGCGCATCCTGACCCGAGAGCCCGTCCAGCACCAGGAAGGTTTCCCTGGGTGAGACCGCCTCCCTGATCCGGAGGAGCTGGCTCATCATCTCGTCGTCCACGTGGAGCCGCCCTGCGGTGTCCACGATCAGCAGATCGAACATGTGCCGGTCTGCCTCGGCCTTCGCCGAAAGAGCGACCTCGACGGGATCGGCCGATTTCCTGTCGGCCCAGAATCCCGCTCCCGCCCTGCGCGCCAGGACTTCCAGCTGGTCGATGGCAGCCGGGCGCTGCAGGTCGCACGCGGCAACCAGGGGGCGGCGCCCCCTCCTTGCCGATGCCCAGCGGGCGAGCTTCGCCACGGTGGTGGTCTTGCCGCTGCCCTGCAGCCCTGCCACCAGCCACACCGCCGGGACGCGGCCTCCCATGTCGGGAGGTTCTGCCGATCCTCCGAGGAGAGCCACGAGCTCCTCGTGGACTATACCCACTATCTGCTGTCCGGGCGTCAGGCTCTTCAGCACTCGCTCGCCGGCGGACTTCTCGGAGACCCGATCGACGAACTGCTTGACGACCTTGAAGTTTACATCAGCTTCAAGCAGAGCCCTGCGTATTTCGCGCATGGCTTCCTGCAGGTCGGCCGGCGACACCACCCCCCTGCCGCGGAGGCGGTTCAGAGCGTCGGCAAGCCTCCCGGTGAGCTTCTCGAACAAGCTCTTCCTCCAGAGAATGTGGCAACCGGTCTAAGTAGAAAAGTATACGATTCCCGGCGGGCCGTTTCAAGTGCCGGGTTCCCGGGACTTTCCGGGAGGGTCGCGCAGTCCTCGCCGGGAATCCCGCACTGCCTCAGCGAAGGCTCTGGATCGCGGCGGCCGGATCGCCCGCGCGGGAGATGAACGACCCCGCTATCAGGATCCCGGCTCCGAGCTCCCTGAGCGCCCTCGCATTGTCCGCCGTGACTCCGCCGTCCACGGACACCGAGGCGGTGGAGCCCGCCCTGTCGAGGATGCTCCTGACCTCGGCGATCTTCGGTCTGACGTAATCAAGGTGCTTCTGCCCGCCATATCCCGGATTGACGGTCATGACCAGGACATCGTCCAGGCAATCGACGCACCAGCGGATGCAGCAGGCCGGGGTGGCGGGGTTGAGGGCTGCTCCCGCCCTGGCGCCGAGTTCCCGTATCCTCTGCAGCAGACGGTCGAGATGAGGCGCAGCCTCCGCGTGAATGGTCACGAGCGCGCATCCGGCGTCGACGAAACCCTCTGCGAGAGTTCCCGGCGCCGAAACCATGAGGTGGGCCTCCACGGGTATCGTGACGCGCGCCCTGACGGCCCTTGCCACGCCGGCTCCGAATGTCAGCTCCGGGACGAACACGCCGTCCATGACATCGAGATGGATCCTGTCCGCCCCGGCCTGCTCGAGCCTCGCAGCCTCGTCTCCGAGCCTGCCCATGTCGCAGCTCAGCAGGGAGGCTGCCACCTCCGCCCGCCTCACCAGGCACCCCATCCTTCGCCCTGCTCGCCGGTGCTGTCCGCAGGCGAAGGGGCGACTCCACCGGAGACCGTCACCCAGACCGTGTCGCCCTCCGAGAAGCTCCCCCCGGGCGAGGGCTCNTGGCCGGAGATGAGGGAGCCGGACCGGGGTGCTCCGTCCCTGTAGACGAGGACGATCGAATGCAGTCCGGCGATGCTGTCGGCGAACCCGGTCTCCATCCCCTGGAAGAGCGGGAGCCCCTGCCAGCCCGTGGAGACCAGCAGCCTGACCGGCGTCTCGACCGAGAGGCTCTCGGGGATCATCGGGCAGACGGCTATCACCGAGCCTTCGGGGATGGTGGGGTGCGGGGCGCGGCTCCTGCCGGCGGTGTAGAGCTGCCAGTCGGCGATCATCTCCTCTGCCTCGGTTGCGGTGAGACCGGGGAGAAGCTCGGGATGGTACTGCCTGAACAGCGGGCCCACGTTCCAGAAGATGCTGACGGGAGATCCCCTCGGAACCTGGCTGCCAGGCCCGGGATCCTGCCTCACGACGAGGCCCATGGTCTCCAGGTCGCCGTACTCGGACCACTGCGCGGCGAGCACGAGGCCGGAGGATTCTATCTCTCGCTGGGCGTCCTGCCTCGCCATGCCGATCACCGAGGGCACCGCGACGGGCTGGGCATTGGCGCCGAGCGCGGATACGAACCTCGGAGTGCTGAAGACCAGCGGTGCGGTCAGCAGCCCCGCCAGGAATGCGAGCACCGCTCCGGCAAGCGCCAGCAACAGGAACCTGCGGATGCCGCTCATGACTCCCTCGTCCAGCATGCGGCGAAATGACCGTCTATTCCATGCTCCGGTGGAAATATGCCAAGCAGCCCGTCCCTGACAAGAACCGGAGGCGCCGGGAAGGGAAGCCTCCTGAAGCCGGGATGCGACTGCTCGAACCGGATGACCTGTTCCTCGCGCTCCTCCTTCTCCAGGCTGCAGACGGAGTAGGAGAGCCAGCCCCCTCTGGCGACCGCGGCGGCGGCCTCGTCGAGAAGCTCCCTCTGGAGCAGGGAGCACTCGGCGAGCCTGTGCGCCGACCAGCCCCATCTCGCGTCGGGATGCCTGCGATAGATGCCCGTCGATGTACACGGCGCGTCCACCATGATCCCCGGCATCCCCGCCAGGGGCAGCCTCCTGCCGTCGGCCACGACGGGCAGGCTGTGGGACAGCCCGAGCCTGACGGCGTTCTCCCGCCACCTCGCGAACCTGGCTGCCGGGGTGTCGATCGAGATCACGAGCCCGAACGCGGGGTCGAGATGTACGGTCTTGCCTCCGGGAGATGCTCCTATCTCGGCAGCGGAACAGCCGCCGAGGGAGGCCACGCCTTCGCCGACGATCGCAGCGGCCTCGTCCTGCAGGTAGAGGGATCCGATCGCGGACGCCTCAGGGATATGCCCGCTCCTCTCCAGGGCCTTGAAGCCCGGGATGTACCGGCCCTCCCCGCCTTCGTCCCGCGACCAGCCGCCCAGAGGGGGCACTTCGTTGTCCCAGGCCATGAGCGCTTCGGCTCTCTCCCGGCCGAACGCCGCGACCCACCTTCCGTACAGGTCCTTCGGGTGGGACAGCCTGACCCAGGGCTCGAGCCCCTCGATCTCGCCGTCGCGCGCGAGCCTCCTGAGCACGGCGTTGGCGTACGAGCGGCCCGAACCGTCGGCGGCGCTGCATGCGGTCGAGACTGCGGCGTGCGCGGGCATCCCCATCACGAGCATCTGGACGGCACCTATCCGGAGAGCCGAGAGGACCTGCGGATGGAGCCTGCCGAGGGGCCTCGAGGAGTACGCCTCCAGGGTGGCGTCGAGCCTGAGCCTCCAGATCGTGACCTCCCGGACGAGCCTGAAGGCCAGTGCCCGGTCTCTCGGATCGTCCGGCATCACGACATCGCCGCCGCCCGTGAGCATGCGGGCCGCGGCGATGCGCGCCTGTGCGCCCGGCGGATCAGGCCTGTGCGACGTTCTCCACCCTCTCGAGATCGGCGAAGGACTGCCTGAGGGTTCTCTCGACGCTGTACTGCAGCGTGAGGGCGGCGAAGGCGCATCCCGAGCACGAGCCCTTCAGCCGCACACGGACCACGCGGCCTTCGATCCCGACGAACTCGATGTCCCCACCGTCGTTCTGGAGCATGGGCCTGATCTTCTCGATCTCCGCCCTGACGTTCTCCTCGTTGAACTCCAGCTTGTCTGCCATGGTCATCCCTTCATCGATAGACGGGCCCGCCGTCACCTGTCTCCGGGCTGTGTACGCCGCAATATAGCCAGCGCGGCGGCAGCGGGCTCGAAGGAGGGATCGTCTGCCAGGGCGGCCATCCACCAGCGCCCGGCCTCCTCGGGACGGCCCTCCCTCAGCTCGAGCAGCCCGAGGTCGTACATGGCATCGGTCCTGTTCTGGCTGATCCGGTCGCCCCTCTCGAAGGACCTGTCGATCGCCTCCATGAAGAGCGCTCTGGCCCCTTCGGCATCTCCGGCCTCGACGTGAGCCAGGGCGTCGTGGAATGGCATGTTGACTCCGGACTTCTCCACCGTCCCCCCCGTCACGGCGGCGAGGGCGATCCCGGCGGCCGCGCCCAGGGGCATCAGGGCGAGGCCCTTCCTCCATTTCGATGCGAACCTGGCCACCAGGACCGGGACGAGGAACGGCACGCACGGGAGCCTGAGCCTGGAGGTCACGAAGAATGCGAGCGTCCCCGCGGCGAGCAGGAGGGACCACAGCAGGAGGCGTGCCTCGGCGCCCGACGGCTTGCCGGCGAGCAGGGCTCCCGGCAGCAGGAGGAAGAGCAGCAGCCCGGGGAAGGCCACCGGAGGGGGTGTCAGCAGGAGCCGGAGAGGCGGGGAGAACCTCCTGCAGTAGTACATGTCGTAGTTTCCCGGGATCTCCACCGGCGAGAACAGATACAGGAGCTTCCTCGCCATGAGTCCGAGCCATGCCGCGGGATCGTCGGCGATACCCCTGAGAGTCCTGGCAGACCACCAGGACGAAACGGCCGACGCGCTCAGGCCGTCCGGCGCAAGGAGCACGGCGGCGTCGTGCACGTTGTCCGAATAGGCAGCCCCCGGCTCGCGCGGCGGGACCCTCATGGGCGCAAAGGCGGTATACCCGTCCGAATCGGGGGAGTTTCCTATATAGAAGTTGATGCCTCCCTGGCTGGAGACCACGTCGAGCGGGTCTCCGGAGACTGCGTTGACCGCCCAGACCGCCGCGATCGGAAGAGCGAACAGAGGGAGCCGCCGCAGCCCCCGTGTCAGGCCGGCCGAGGCCACGGCTGCCGGGAGCAGCAGCGCGGAGCCGGGCCTGGTGACGACCGACAGCCCCAGGAGGAGCATCCCCGCGGAAGGCCTCCCCGACTCCAGCGCGAGGAAGGCTCCCATGAGCAGGACCAGGTAGAGGGGCTCCAGGAGGGCGGTTGCCGAGAGAAAGAAGGAAGGAGCCCAGAGCGCCCAGATGGCCGAGGCCGCGACGGCCGGTCCGCGTGGCATCATCCGGCGGGCGATCGACGCCAGGATGGCCGAGGAGGCCGCGGTGAGCAGGGACGAGAGCAGCGCGACGGCGGTCATGGAGCGCCCTGCCGCGGCGAACACCGCCCCCAGGAGCATCGGGTACAGGGGTGCCCTGAAGAACGGGGCGTATGCTGTGATGTCGCCGGCAGCTATCCTTCCGGCCCATTCCATGTGCCAGGCCGCATCCACCACGGGATGGTCGAAGAGCGGGTGAGCCGAGAAGAAGCCGGCATGGAGCAGGCAGACGGCAAACGACAGCGCGGCCGCTGCGAGCGGGAGGTTGCCGGGACGGCCGGCGGCCTCCGGGGCGGGCCCTGGGAGGGCCATCAGGGGGTTCCGACCCGCTCTATCGCCGAACTCGTGGAGTATCCGGGGAACAGGGGTACGATCACGACGCGCCCTCCGGCCGAGAGGACCGAGGAGGCCCCGGCTATCTCCCCGGCCCGGTAGTCCCCTCCTTTAACCATCACCGAGGGAGCCAGCGCTTCGACCAGCGCAGCGGGATCGGGCTCGTCGAAGGGCACGACCAGATCGACGAAGCGGATGGCGGCCAGGCATGCCATCCTGCTCTCGAGGGGCATGACAGGCCTTCCGGCCCCCTTCAGGCGCCTCACGGAGCAGTCGGAGTTCACCCCCACTACGAGGTAGTCTCCCTCCCGCGAGGCGGCCTCGAGAACGACGATATGCCCCTTGTGCAGTATATCGAAGCAGCCGTTGGTGAATACGACTGTCCTGCCCGCCAGTCTCTGCTCCTCGCAGGCCGAGGCCGCCACGGAGCGGTCGGTCAGTATCCTTCCGCCGCTACAGTTCATCGCGCATCTCCCTGAGAATGTCGGCGGGCTTCACCGCGTAGACCCCCGGCACCGCACAGACAGCTGCGGCCGCCAGGTTCGCCAGCTCCGCGGACCTCTCGAAGCCGAGTGAGGCGGCGATCCCCAGGGCCATCACGGCGATGACGGTGTCGCCGGCTCCCGAGACATCGTACACCCTCCTGGCCGCGGTAGGCCTGGAGACCGGCTCCCTCCCCTCGACCGCGAGCACGGAGCCCTGCTCACCCAGCGTGACCAGCACAGCCGTTGCCCCGAGCCTGCCCAGCAGGACCCTCGCCGCTGCCGCCGCATCCCGGGGCCCCCTTATCTCCATCCCGGTTATCCGCGAGGCCTCCAGGCGGTTCGGCTTCACCAGCGTGCAGCCCTGGTAGGCCAGGAAGTTCCTGAACTTGGGGTCCACGGCCACCGGGATGCCCCTCGTCCTGCATTCGGAGACGACCGTCGCGATGAGGCCGGGGCTGATGCAGCCCTTGTCGTAGTCCTCGAACAGGACCGCGTCGCACCTGTCCAGCAGACCGGTGACGGCCACCAGCAGGGAGTTCCCCACGGCTTCGTCAGGCGTGTCGGTGACTTCCCTGTCTATCCGCAGTATCTGCTGGTTCCTCGAGACGATCCTCGTCTTGGAAGTGGTGGGGCGAGAGCGGTCGGCCATGACCGCGGAGGTTTCGATCCCCGCAGCCCCCAGGAGATCGAGCAGCATCGAGCCGTCCGCGTCGTCGCCTGTCAGCCCGGCGATCATGGGCCTCCCGCCGAGGGATGCGACGTTCATTGCGACGTTTGCCGCGCCGCCGGGAACGCTGCGCTCCCCCCCGGGCTTCAACGCCACGACGGGGACGGGGGCCTCCGGCGAGATCCGCTCGACCTCGCCCTCGAGGTAGTGGTCGAGAATCAGGTCGCCTATCACGAGGACGCCTCTTCCCTCGAGAGTGCCCAGGTCTCTTGCCGCTGAATCTCTTGAGCTCATCTGCATCTCCCGGGAACGGGTACTTGACCGGAGGGTCGCGCCTCTGGTAACATCCTGCGCAACACCAGCGACCAGGAGGTGAAAATGCTCAAAACACCGCCACGGATCAACATCAGGCCCGAGGACGCAGACGGGGAGTACAGCAACCTCGCCCTGGTGTCCTTCTCGAAGGCCGAATTCATCCTCGACTTCGCCCGGATCATGCCCGGGGTCCCGGCAGCGTCCCTGAAGGCGAGGATCATCCTCTCGCCGCACAGGGTCAAGGCGCTGATCTCCGCGCTCGAGAGCCAGACGAAGGCATACGAGGCCAAGTTCGGCAAGCTCGAGGACGGGGACTTCCAGTCCTCGATAGGTTTCCAGAATCCTTCCGCGATGGGCGGAGAGGAGCAGTGACCCCTGGCTCGGGCAGGCATCCGGGAGCCATCCTCTCGACGGCTCTCTCCATCGCCTTCGCCTTCGTGCTGTGGCTCGTGGCGCTGGGACGGCACACCTTCGACCTCGAAGTGCAGGTCCCTGTGCAGCCCCCGGCCCTCCCCGACACCCTTGTCGCCATCGAGTCCTCCCTGCCGGAGAGCATAACGGTGCACCTCACCTCCACCGGCACCGCGATGCTCGGCGATCAGATCAGGGGAGGCCCGGCATGGGTCTCCCTCCCGGTGGTCCCGGCCGACCTGGCGGGTCCATTTCCCGCAAAGACCGTGCACAGGCTCGAGATCACCGACCTGAGGTGGAACGGGAGGCCCTTCGACGCCCTGGAGACCTGCACCTTCGAACCGGCCCAGCTCTTCCTCGAGATAGACCGCTCCCGCACCGCCTCGATCCCCGTCGGGGTGGTCTCGGCAGGACCTGTGCCCTCCAGGTATTTCTGGACCCGCTGCGACCCCGGTTCGATACAGGTCTCCGGGGCGGCTTCGGTGGTCGACATGCTCGACAGCGTCCGAACCGCTCCCGTGCCGCCGGGAGAGCCGGCCGGAGCCGCCGGCCTGGAGCCTCTGGCGTCCGTGACCAGCTTCACCCCCCCGTCGGTGAGGGCATGGCTCACAAACCCCGTCGCTGTTGTCTCCTTCGACGATCTGGGCATCTCCGCTCAGCTTGACACCCCGGAATGAACGCCCATAGATTCACGCGAAGCAGAAAGTCAGACCCGACAAGTCAGTGCCGCGGAGGGTATGCAACATGAGGGGCAAGCGTCTCGTCAGGGTTCTCATCGTTCTACTGGCAGCCCTGCTCGTCTACAGGATCTACGCCAGGGTGCAGACCCACCGGGTCCCGAGGGACCTCTGCCGGGTTCAGATGGAACTCCTGGCCACCGCCGACATCAACTACATGTACCAGAATGACGGCGCCATAGCCCCCGACCTCGCCACCCTACTCGACTTCGCAGACCTGCCCGACAGCGTCGGCGTCTGTCCGCTCATCTGGGCCGAGGACATCCCCGAGTCCACCTACTTCTACGATCCCAAGCTGGCTCTGGGCTCCCAGTTCGCCATCTCGTGCAACAACCTCGAGCGCCATGGCGGCGTGGTAGGCGGCTTCGTCGAGAAGGAGTTCCCCGACTCCCTCTTCCTGGAGCCCGACTGGGCGGTCACATACAGGCGCATGGCCTATCTCGAGTACGCCGAGGCCCGCCGGCTGGACGCCTCCCGCTCCAACCTCGTCAGGGTCTCCGAGGAGCAGGCCACATATCTGGGCAACAGGTACCCGCTGGTCCTCAGGCCGGCGGAGCTGGCCGACCTCTCGATAAACACGGCCGACATGATCGATCCCATGGGCGGCGAGTACGTGTTCGAGATCCAGCCCGACACCGCATACGTCTTCTACCAGAATCCCGACAGGAGAGGCCGGGCCAGGGGCGATTCCGTGGTTGTCCAGACCTACAGATTCGTGGGATGGACCACATCCGATCCGGACGTCTCCAGGATCCAGGTCTACTACTCGCATCCTCTCCGCTTCCCGAGCCGCGCCGAGGGCGCAGGCACCGGCGACAACGATCTCCTGGTCGTGGAGAGGCTCTGGGATGTCAGNGCACTCGGCACGCTGCAGACAGACAAGCGCGAAGTGGACCTCCTCGACGGCCCAAGGTGGGACACCCTCCTGCAGCTCCGCGCCTCGGAGAGCGGCCAGTAGGCCAAGCGCTCCTGGAACCTTGCAGGCGCCAGCGGTTATAGACATTTTGTCCGATGCTCATATCCGGCCGGGCGGACTCCTGTGTCCGCCCTTCCGCAGGAACGGGGGAATNCGATGAAGAGCTTCCTCGACATCGAGGAGAAGGCTGCATCCAGCCACAACCAGTACATCCTCGCGCTCGCCGTATCCAAGCGCGTGAGGCATCTCCGCGCCGGAGCCCCGGCGTTGCTCCCAAACGCAGCATCGAGGCGCTCCATCGAGATCGCCCTCGAGGAGATCGCCCGGAGCCAGATCGAGTACAGGCTCCCCGAAAAACAGGAGCAGTAGCAGTCCTGAACCCTTCCGGAGGAACGAACACATGAAGCTGTCGGCGCTTATTCCATCCCTTTGCCTGCTCGTCGCCGTAGCGGGCTGCGGCTCTTCGCAGACCAGCCCCGGCGCCTCCGACTCTACAGTCGTCCTCGCGACGGTCGGCGATGTGCAGATAACGACCCAGACCATCCGACAGGAACTCGACATGATCCCGCCCTACCAGAGGGCCAGCTTCGAGACCCCCGAGGGGCAGCGGGTCCTCCTCGACCACCTGATCGAGCGCGAGCTGCTCCTCCAGGCCGCAGAGGATGCAGGCCTCGAGCAGGATTCCACGGTCCAGGCCCAGGTCGAGCTGGCGATGCAGCAGGTAGAATTCGCCCGTCAGCGCGCGCTCATAACCGTCTACTACGAGCAGCTCGTGGTCGACCAGGTCCAGATCCCGGACTCCGCGGTGACCGCCTACTACAACCAGCATGTCGGAGACATCTATCATCAGCCCGCCCAGGTTAAGGCCTCGATGATCCTCACGGCCGACCAGGCCGCCATGGACGAGGTCATGTCCCTCGTCGAATCAGGCAGCCCGTTCGACTCCACTGCGATGGACCTTTCCGAGCACGCCCCGACGAGCAGCCTCGGCGGCGATCTCGGCTGGATCACGGCCGATTCCCCCCTGCCGTACCTGGGAAGCCAGCCCGAGATAGCAGCGGCTCTCTTCGCGGCTGCCCCGGACGAAGTGGTGGGCCCCTTCACCACCGAGATAGGCATGGTCCTCTTCAAGGTCACCGACAGGATGGAGGACGGCGCCCAGCCTCTCGCGGATGTCCGCGAGTCCATCGTGAACATCCTCAAGCCGGCCCAGGTCAACGACTACTTCCAGAACACCGTCATGCCGTCCCTGCGCGAGAGGTACGAGGTGTCCGTCAACGAGGACGCCTTCCTCCCCGGCCCCGATGTCCCGGCCGACTCCCTGATGTCGCTGGCGCAGAGCATGATGGAAACGAGCCCCGAGAGGGCCGTCAGGTACTTCCAGCTCTATGTCGAGCGCTTCCCCGACGATGCCAAGGCATACCAGGCCATGTTCCTCATCGGCTTCACATACTCCGAGTACCTGAGGGACTACGACAATGCCAGGACGGCCTTCAACGCGATGATCACCCGCTACCCCGACTCCGAGCTGACGGATGACGCGCAGTGGATGCTCGACAATATGGAGACCCCGATAGACAGCCTCATCCCGCAGGACAGCACGGGAGTCAACGGCTGACGCGGAGCTTCCGCGGCATGGACAGGGGGTCCTCGCGGCCCCCTGTCTGTTTTCTTGCCCTGCGGATTTGACTGGCGCCATATTCCGCCGGAACGGAGGCTCCTCATACATGTGCAGGAAGCTCTGCCTTCTTCTCCTGATACTGGGGACCGCCTGCGTAACGGCCCCGGGTGGCCGCGGCTCCGAGGCAGCGGCCGACGCCATGCTCGACAGCGGAGAGTTCGCATCCGCCGAAACCGCCTATTCCGAGCTCGTCGCAGCCGGTCCCGACGATCCCCGGAGGGCGGACTGGCTCGTCGGCAGGGGCCTGGCACTTCTCGGACTGGGCAGGTTCGACGAGGCCCTGGCTTCATCCTCCCTGGCTTCGGCCGCAGCGGTCGACGAGCGGCAGCGCAGCAGGTCCCGCCTGCTGGAAGCCATGGCGGAATCGGCTTCCGGCAATCCCCAGAGGTGCGCCCGCGCCCTTTCAGAGGCGGATCCCGAGAGCCTGGGTCCAGACGAGGCCGACCGGGCGGAAGCCCTCGCCTCCACATCCACCTCCTCACTTTCCACACCCGAGCTCAGGGCGATGAGGGACTCGGGCTGGCTCGAGCCCTGGGTGCTGCTCGAGCTCTCGACCAGATACGCCTCCGAGGGTGACGCCGATCGCTCCGCCCTCTGCATCTCCGAGCTGGACAGACTCTATCCGGGCTTCCGCGAGCGGCACGGCGGTCCGGGTCCCGACATCGAGGGGCCCGATGCGGCGTATATCGCTCTCCTCCTTCCCCTCACGGGGGACGGATCCGCGTATGCCTGGCAGATCCGCAAGGGCGTGGAACTCGCCTTCCAGCGGTCAGCGGACCTGTATGCCGGCCTCCCCGAGCTCTCGGTCCGGGACACCGGCGGCAGCGACTCCGAGCTCCTCCGTCTCGCGGAAGGCCTCGGGAACGATCCGAACTGCGTCGCTGTGCTCGGTCCCATGACCACCGACCAGGTGCTTTTCATCTCCGGAACGGCCGCTTCGGAGAAACTCCCGTTCCTGTCTCCCTCGGCCACCTCCGCGGAGGTCGACGAAGCCGGCGAATTCGTCCACAGACTTGCCCCGGCCGCATCCGACGAAGCCGTCGCCATGGCCGAATACGCGGTTCAGGAAGCCGGCTGCAGGCGCCTCGCCATCCTCCACAGCTACACCTCGGGCTCCGTCGCCCAGGCCGAGCAGTTCGAGGCCACCATCGAGGATCTCGGAGCCACCGTGGTCTCGACCAGGGGTTTCAATACCGACGATACCGACTTCCGGAGCCAGATAACCTCGATAAGAGCCGCCGGAGCCGACGGCATATTCCTGCCCGTCAGCGCTTACGAGGCAATCCAGATAGCTCCGCAGCTCAAGTTCTACTCGGTCGACCTCCCCATTTTCGGCACCTCGGGCTGGGACAACGAGCTGGTGACCAGGATGGGCGGCGACACTGTCGAGGGCGCGGTGTTCACATGCTCCTTCGGCGCATCCTCCCTCTATCCTCCCACGGCGAGGTTCGTGTTCCACTACAGGCGAGCCAACGGCGAGGACCCCTCGCTTCTCGCCGCACAGGGATACGACGCGGCCTCTCTGCTGCTCTCGGCCTGGTCCGACGGCTGTACGACGAGGGATGCGCTGGAGGCCCGGCTCGACCGCTCAGGCGTCCTGTCGGGCGCCGCCGGGAGGAGCACGGTAGGCGCGAGGACGGATGTCAGGTCCTCGTATCCGATGGTCACCATCACCGACGGGGAGATCGTGGGACTTGAGTAGCTCCTTCTGGGGAGTGGACATCGGCGGCACGACGACGGTGATCGGCCTCCTCGACGGAGGCTCGTTCCGAAAGGCCGCTGCGATCCCCACCAGGGCTGCAGAAGGTCCNGATTCGCTTTTCCACAGGATCGCGGAGCTCACCGCGGAGGCGGACTGCCGGCCCCTGGCGATAGGCGTCGGCATAGCCGGACTGGTCGATCGCGACCGCGGCCTTCTCTCCTTCTCACCCAACCTCCCGGGCTGGGTGGAGCTCGACGTGGCAGCCGGCCTCGGGCGCATGTGCGGGGTCCCCGTCGTCGTGGAGAACGACTGCAACGCGTTTGCATACGGGGCGATCTCGTCCGGGCTCGTGCCTTCCGAAGGCCTCAGGCTCTTCCTCACGCTCGGCACAGGAATCGGCGGCACCATCATCCACCAGGGCCGGATACTCCACGGCACCGGCCATGCAGGCGAATTCGGCCACATGCCCGTCGAGGCTTCGGGCCTCCCGTGCCCCTGCGGTTCGACAGGATGCTGGGAGCGCTACGCCGGTCTCTCGGCGCTGCTCGGGTACTGCCGGGAGCGCGGCGCCGATGTGAGCGATTCGCTCGAGGCAGCGGACCTCGCCCGGAAGGGCTCCGGGAAGTGCATCTCGGCGTTCTCCGAATTCGGGCGGTGGGTGGGCATCGGGCTGGCCGGCCTGGCCAACTGCTTCAGTCCGTCCGGATTCCATCTCGCCGGCGGCCTCGCCGGCGCATGGGACCTTTTCGAGGGCTCTGCGAAGACGACCTTCACGGCCCGCTGCACGCATCCCTGGGAGGTCGGCGTGCTGGAGGCCTCCTCCGATGCGGGGGCCTCGGGAGCCGCAATGCTCGCCCGGGATTTCTCCGGATGAGCATCCTCGCCATCCTGGCGGTCCTGGCCCAGGCCGATACGGCAGATTCGCTCCAGCAGTCCATGGAGGTGATCGCCTATTCGGCCGATTCCATCGTCCTGACCGTGGAGACGCGCGATATCGTGCTCGTCGGCTCCTCCCGGATCGACTACCGCGACATGGCCCTGGAGGCCGACACGGTCCACTACGAGCCCTCAGTGGAGACCGTGCGCGCCTCCGGCTCACCCGAGCTCTTCGACAGGGGCGAATCCATACGCGGCAGCAGGATGTTCTACAGTCTGAGAACGCGCAGGGGCAGGATAGAAGCTGCCGATTCCCGATACGAGTTCGGCTACTACAGCGGCAGCTCCATCACGCAGGTGGGTCCCCGGGAGTTCAACATCACCGACGCCCGTTTCACGACCTGCGAGAACGACTCCGAGCCTGACTACTACATCAGGAGCCCGCGGATGAAGGTGTTCCAGAACGAGCGAGCGGTCGCCAGGCCTGCATACCTCTACATCTCGGACACCCCTGTCTTCTACATCCCCTTCGGGGTGTTCCCGCTGAGGCAGGGAAGGCAGTCGGGGTTCACCATCCCCAGGTTCGGGCAGACCTCCAGGGACGGCAGGTACCTGAGGGGCTTCGGATACTACTTCGCCTTCTCGGACTACATCGACCTCCTGGTGGACGGGGACATAATGGAGAGGACCCGCTTCGCAGCCTCGGTGGAGGAGAGGCACGCGCTCCGTTACGTCCACTCGGGCAGGACCGTCATGGAGTGGAGGCGCGAGTTCCAGACCCACCTCGACAGGTGGCGCCTCTTCGGGGAGCACCTGCATGACCTTGCGGACGGGACTACTGTCAGGCTGCGCGGCGAGTTCCTGAGCGACAGGAGCTACCTGGCGGACACCCACGAGGACCCCTACGACCGCATGGAGAAGGAGATCAGGTCCTGGGCGAGCGTCAACCGCATGCTCGGGAGGGCCTCGGTGCAGCTGGTCCTCGACCGGACCCAGTACCTGGGCACCGATCCTGACAGCATCGCCGACGAGCTGGAGATAGCTCAGAGCCTTCCCGACCTGAGGGTCAGCCTGCCCTCCTCCCCCGTCTTCGGCACTCCCTCGGACCCGACGCGGCGCACCTTCTGGAACACGCTCTACTGGAACCTCTCCTCGCACTACATCGCGCTGGACAACCGCAGGGAGGAGACCCGGACTACGCATTCCGGGCTTCGCACGGTCTCGGAGCTGACCGCATCGAACAGGCTCTGGGGGATCCTGAGCCTGTCGCCGCACGTGTCCGCGACGATGACGGTCTACGACAGGGACAGATCGGGGAACTCCCTCCCATGGTGGATCTCGGGCGCCGCCGGGATAACCGCCCAGACGGACCTGTATGGAGTCTTCCAGACCGGACTCCTGGGATACTCCGCGCTCAGGCACACGATCACGCCTGGCATCTCCTTCGGGTACGTCCCGGGCACTTTCCTGTCATCCCGCGAAGATGGAGGATTCGGCACGGCTTCCGCCGATTCCGCGGAGGAGAGGTATTACAGCTTCTCCGACCTGTCTCTCCCCTCCGCGGTCGAGCGGCTCACCTTCTCCCTGTTCCAGAGGCTCGAGGGCCGCAGGGTCGATGGGGACATGGTGGAGAGGGCGGATCTCGCCACTCTGGAGATATCGACGACGGCCGACCTGGGGCGGAGCGACTCCGTCTTCACTCCTCTGACCGCCTCGCTCACCCTGGCTCCCTTCGATCAGCTCTCCATGTCCACCGACGCCGCCTGGGACTTCAATTCGAGCCGGATGGAGGAGGTCGACTTCACAACCACCCTGAGGCTCGTCGGAAGCGATCCCACGCTCCTCCCGGACACCATCCCGGCTTCGGCCGGCATGCCGTGGCGACTTTCGCTGTCGCATTACTACCGTCTCGGCATCGGCGATGCCGGAGACCTCAGCAAGCTCAGGGCGAGCGCCGCGCTGTCCCTGACGCCGTCCTGGTCCATCGAGTACGGCTCCTACTACGACCTCCTGGAGTCGTCCTTCATCACGCAGACCTACACTCTCAGGCGCGACCTGCACTGCTGGGAGGCCATCTTCACGCGGCACATCTCGGACGCCGACACCGGCTTCTACTTCAGGATCAACATCAAGGAGCTTCCCGACATCAAGATCGAACAGCATGTCAGCCAGTTCTGAACCCGGAAGGAAGGAATCCGTCATGGAAGGGAAGGACCTCGAGATAATCAAGGGGGCCATACTGCTCGAGCGGAAGGGCAGGGCCCTGTACTCCACGACCGCCGCCGGGGCGTCATCCCCGGCACTGAGGCAGCTCTTCGAGACTCTGGCCGAGGAGGAGGAGAAGCATCAGGCCTGGCTCGAGAGGAGCTATGTCGAGCTGGCGACCGAAGGGCGCGCCAGCGGTCTCGGGCCCGCGGGGGAGGTTCCCGGGACCGTCATCCCCTCGCTGATCGAAGCCGTGAAAGCCCAGATCGGTGCGGCCTCGAACGAGGCGGCAGCCATCTCGGCCGCGATGGCCCTGGAACAGGGAGCCGTCGCGTTCTACTCGGCGGGGGCGAGGGATGCTTCAGATCCGGAATCCAGGAAGCTGTTCGCGCTCCTCTCAGGGTGGGAGGGAACGCATCTCGAGATGCTCGCGGCCCTGGATGAGGAGTTGAGGAAGTCGATCTGGTTCGACAACTCGTTCTGGCCGAGCATCTAGTTTGGCGNCTTCGCGAGCATTTTGTCTTTTTATGTTTTCTTGTTATGAAAGATATGGTCGAGAGTGCTGTCGAAGGCCGATACAGTCAATTCCGACGCATGGCTGGACGCTTGACATGAGCGTTTATGACGCCTACACTACCGGCAAGGTCGGTGGAAAGGGGGTGACTCGGTGACCAAGAAGGATCTGGTTGCGCACGTTGCCGCTCACGCCAGTCTTACCAAGAAGCAGGCTGGAATGGCGGTTGATGCCTTCCTCGATGGACTCAGCGGAGCCATCGCGGAGAAGGAGGGGAAGGTCAGCCTCGTCGGCTTCGGGACTTTCTCGAACAAGACCAGGGCTGCCCGAACCGGTGTCGATCCCAAGACTCACGCCCGGAAGACTTATCCGGCGAAGAGGGTTCCTCACTTCAAGGCTGGCAAGACCCTGAAGGAGCTCGTCGAGAAGGGCCCCAGGAGACCAGCGGCCAAGAAGCACTAGAAGTGCAGCGGGGGGGGCGGGAATCCTGTCCCCCCCGCTTTGCTTTACCCATCGAATCATGCCTTCCGGAGCAGCGGTCATAATCGTAAGCTACAACAGTGCCTCCACTCTCGGAGACACTCTCGATTCGCTGCTCTCGCTCGAGGCCTACGAGCGTCCTGCCGAGATAATCCTGTTCGACAACTGCTCCCGCGATACGAGCGCGGAGGTGGGCGAGTCCCGATCAGGCGTGAGGGTCATCAGGAGCGGGCGGAACCTTGGTCTCGCAGCCGCGGCGACCGAGGCATCGTCCATCTCCCGTCAACCCAGGCTTCTGCTCCTGAACCCCGATGTCCTCGTCCAGCAGGGCTCTATCGCCGCTCTCCTGGAATTCGAGGAGCTGCACCAGGACGCCGGTGTCGCAGGACCGGCGATGTACTCTCCCGAGGGTGAATTCCAGCCCACCGCGCGCACATTCCCCACCCTGCTCGACATCGCGGGGCGCAGGACGCCGCTGGGCAGGCTCCCCTCCATCCACAAGCGCGTGGTGAGGCACCTGGGGCTCTGCCCGTCCGTCGATCCGATCGCGGCCGACTGGCTGGTCGGCGCAGCCATCTGGCTCACGAGGAAGGGCCGGACGGCTCTCGGAGGGTTCTCGCCGCGCTACTTCCTCTACTTCGAGGACGTGGACCTCTGCTGGAGGTCATGGGAGGCGGGCCTGGGAGTCTGGTGGGTGCCACAGGCCCGAGTGACCCATGTCTGCAGGCGCGAGAGCGCGGGAAAGCCCGGGAAGGCCCTTTGGATGCATCTGAGGAGCATGTGTAGATTCTACCTGGACCACCCACGGGCGGCTTTCGGCCGGGAGACTCGATGACTCGACGGCGCAGCGCACTTGCCTCTCTTGCGATACCCGCAGGCGATTTCCTGCTCATCGTCGGCGTCTTCCTCCTGGGATACTGGATAAGGCACTTCGCGATTCCCGCCATCCTGCCCGGCCTGTTCGGGCCGCCTGCCGGCTTCCGCCTCTCGGCCACCCACTACCTCATCTCCGGCACGGTCATGGGCGCTGTCCAGATCATCCTCCTGCAAGCCTTCGGCTCCTACAGGGAGAGCCGCGGTGTGGCAGGGATCGAGGAGCTGGTCTGGATACTCAGATCATCCTTCATGGCGGTAGTCATCACCTTCGCCGTGAGCTTCGCCGCCAGGCAGCACTTCTATTCGCGCTTCGTTCTCGTCTTCGCCTTCCCCGCAGTCTCCATAGCCCTCGCGGTCTGGCACAGGGGATGCCGCCGGATGCTGGCCGCTATCTCGAGGAAGGCCGGCAGGCTGAGGAAGGCCGTCCTGTACGGCTGCGGAGAGCTCGCCCGGGACCTGTCGGCGCATCTCGCCGGCAGCGCATCCATCCCATGCTCGGTCTTCGGATTCATCAAGCCCCTGGGCAGCAGCGATCCCTGCGTGGTAGAAGCCTTCGAGCACCCCGCCGACCTGTCGGCATGGATGAAGGAGCGCTCGATCGACTTGCTGGTGGTGGCCGACACCACCCTCCCCCGAGACGAGACCGCCGGGGTCATCTGGAGCTGTGAGCACTCGGGCCTCTCCTACATGCTCGTGCCCGACGTGTTCACCCTCGTGAGCCACACCACGAGGGTTACGAGCCTGGCGGGGACGGCGCTCATCGAATCGGTCCCGCCTCCGCTCCGGGGCTTCAGGCGCATGTTCAAGAGGGGCATCGATATGACGCTCGTCCTCGTGGCGCTTCCGTTCCTGGCCCTGCCCGGCCTCCTCCTGGCCCTGGCCGTGGCTCTGGACTCGAAGGGCCCTGTGTTCTACGTGCAGACGCGGCTGGGGCGCGAGAACAAGCCCTTCCTCATCTACAAGTTCAGATCGATGAGGGTGGGCGCGGACAGGGAGAAGGCGGCTCTGCTGGGCATGAACGAGGCGTCCGGCCCCATCTTCAAGATGAAGAGCGACCCCAGGGTGACCCGTGTGGGCAGGTTCCTGCGCAGATGGAGCCTCGACGAGCTCCCGCAGATCATCAACGTGCTCAGGGGCGAGATGAGCCTCGTCGGTCCCCGTCCCCCCATCCCGGAGGAGGTCGAGAGCTACAGCGAGAGGCATCTGAAGCGCCTGCAGACGATCCCGGGCATGACCGGCATCTGGCAGGTCTCGGGCAGGAGCCAGCTCGGGTTCGAGGAGATGGTCAAGCTCGACCTGTACTACATGGACAACTGGTCCGTATGGCTGGACATGGCGATCCTCCTCCTGACCGTCCCTGCGGCTCTGTCGAGAAGAGGGGCGTACTAGAATTGGCCTGCGCCTCCGACCGCCGCTCCTCCACGGGCGTGCTCGACGACCCTGCGCTGGTTTACATCCGTGAGAACGTGACCGGCAGGAACTCGGAGATAGTCACACCCTTCGGCACCAGGCGGCTCCGCTATTTCGACTATGCGGCATCCGGCCTCCCCTTCGACCCAATCGAGCGCGTCATCTCCGAGCAGGTGCTCCCCTGGATGGCCAACACCCACACAGAGGGCAACTACACTGGCCACAGGATGACATTCCTGGTCCACGAGGCCCGCAGGAAGATCGCGGACTGCCTCGGAGCGAGAGCCGACGACGTAGTGCTCTTCACGGGGAACGGCTCCACGGGCGCCATCAACCATCTGATCCAGGCCATGGGGCTGAGGATCCCGGACCAGGTCCAGGAGTTCTGCGGATGCAGGACGAAGCTCCCCATCGAGATGCGCCCGATCGTCTTCAGGTCGAGGATGGAGCATCACTCCAACGACATCTCCTGGCGCGAATCCCTCGCTTCGACGCGGTTCGTGGGTTTCGACAGGCAGGGCAGGATAGACTGGCGCGATCTGGAGAGGCAGCTCGCCGAGCCGGATGTCCTTGCCCATCCCCTGCGAATCGGCACTTTCTCGGCGGCCTCCAATGTGACCGGGATCATCAACGACGTGGACGCACTCGCCGAGGTCATGCACGCCGCAGGAGGGAGGGCGTTCTTCGACTACGCAGCCGCCGCCCCCTACCTGCCTATCGAGCTGCACCCGGACGGTCCCGAAGGCCGGCGGAAGGACGCGGTCTTCATCTCCACCCACAAGTTCCTCGGCGGACCCCAGACGCCGGGCATCCTGGCGGCCGACAGGTCGCTGTTCACGAACAAGGTGCCCGTGGTGCCAGGCGGCGGGACAGTGCTGTTCACCTCGCCGTGGGACTGCCTCTACCAGGGCGAGCTTGAGATGCGGGAGGAGGGCGGCACACCTCCGATCGTTCAGATAATCAGGGCGGGACTGGTTTTCTCGCTGAAGAAGGCGATGGGCCAGGAGCTGATCGGCAGGGCCGAGCAGGAGCTTGTCGGGCGGGCGCGCGCCAGGATCACCGCCAACCCGGATCTCGTTCTCCTCGGCAGCCATGACGGAGAGCAGCTGGGGATATTCTCCGTGATCTTCTGCGGGGGAAGACTCCATCACAAGCTCGCCGTGAGGCTGCTGAACGACCTCTTCGGCATCCAGGTGCGGTCGGGGTGCATGTGCGCGGGAACCTACGGACACGATCTCCTCGGACTCTCGGAAGAGCAGTCCAGGAGCATAAGTTGCGCCCTCGACTGCGGCGACCAGTGGGCCAGACCCGGCTGGGTCAGGATATCCATCTCCCCCGCCACCAGCCCGGAGGATCTCGAGTACCTCCTGGAGGCGATGGACACCCTGGCTCGCGAGTGGACGGAGTACGAGCACCTGTACAGCCGCGACGCCTCGGGCGAGTATTCCTGGTGCGGACCGGGCTACGAGGAGAAGTTCGCGTTCCCCGATCTGGGAATCGAGGGCGGATGCCCTCCCGCAGAGTGAGAGACTTGCAGCCGGGTCTGCGGGACGGCTGAGGAAAGGGGTTCCATGGAGCATCGCATCGTGCCGGCAAACTGGAAGAGCAGGGGATCCCTGGCGAAGGTCATATCCGAGATGGAGGCGGATGGCTGGAGCGTGGCCACTCTGGGCGAGGTCTTCAACGGCAGCATGCTGGTGATGACCAGGGACTCGAGGCACTGGACACACGAAGTGATGCAGCTTTTCTGGAAGATGCGCGACACCGTCGAGCAGACCATCCGGGAGCGGGAGAAGGACGGCTGGCAGGTGGCCGCCATAGGCGACTGCCTGGGTGGAACCATCATGATCCTCAAGAAGCCGGTGAGCTGAGCTCCAGTCTGAAGATGCTGCGCAGTATGGCGATGGTCGCAGCGTATACCGGTCCTACTCCCTTGCCGCCCATCGGCACCGAGAGAAGGTCTCCCGCGAGCGGCGCATCGGAGGCGTAGAATACGACCCCCACGGCGACATCGTCTCTGATCCTCTTCCTGAGCCGCGCCTGCATGACGGCCTTTGCGTAGGGTATCCCTTCCATCTCGACCCCGAGAGCATGCCACCCGTCCCTGAAGTAGCACAGCACATCACTGTTCTGGAGGAAGGTCCCGGCGACGGTGAGCATCGGTCCGTCGCAGTGGACGGCGAAGCCGTCCATGCCTTCGAAATCTTCCCTGGCCATGCAGTTGCCGATGTCGTAGACCTCGCCGGAGCCCTGCTTCACGAAGAACCTGGGGAGCATCATGTCCCCCCTGACGCCGTCCAGTATGCCTGCCTTCCCCATGATGAAGACGCTGCGGATGCGCCCGCCGAATGTCTCGAAGAGCTCGTTGAGGAGGAAGAAGCCCTCCTCTCCGAAGGCATAGTCCATGTTGATCAGGAGGCCGCCGCCGGGAGGCGGGGGGCCGAGTCGCGGATCCGTCGAGCCGGCCGACACCCGGTCGAGGGAGATGATCTGACAGAAGGGCATGTCCTCCGGGACCTGAACTGCCGCTATTCCGGCTTCTCCGTCCCTCCTCGTCCTCTCGCCGGCAGCCTCGGGACCTGAAGTGAGCTCCCTCAGAATCCCGTAGTCGAGAGGCTCCGTCATGCCGGACCTCGCCGCGAACTCCCTCAGGTAGGGGGAGAGGCAGTTGGCCACGCTGTGCCTGTTGCTCGACACAACGTGCACTGGGCAGCCAGGCGCTCCGAGCGCGGAGGCTGCCGAAGCGACCGCCGCGGCCCACTCCTTCGCCCTCCTGCTGTAGCGCCCCACCAGGCCGAACCGGTCGGAGAAGACCACCTTGAGGTCCCGCGGACCCTTCGCGACAACTGCAGCCACGACTTCGAGCAGGCGTCCCCCCAGTGCGGCATCGAGCGCCCGCGTCGACGCGTAGTCGCTCCTGAACTCCACAGACAGATCGTGCAGGATGGACTTCCTGGCGCCTTCTTCGAGGGCGACGCCTCCCGTGGAGATCTCCTCCACGGTCCGCCAGACCGAGCGCAGACCCGGGTCCTCCTCCAGCTTCCTCCTGTACGCGGAGTACCTCGCGCGCATCTTGTCGCTCTCCATCGAGAAGCAGGTGAGCGCGGAGATGAAGTCGAGGAGGTCTGTCATGCCGCCTCCGAAGGCGGTGACATAGCTCGATTCCCCCGTCCTGTAGGTGGGCCTCCTCCGCGCCCGGGTGCCCACCGGATCGAAGTCCTCGGCCACCCGGGGCTCTATCTCCCTGGCGACTGTTATCTGAGTGATCGATTCGATGCCCTCGGGAAGGCGCAGAAGCGAGTAGCTGAGGGCGCCGGTGTCGATCCTGTCGGGGTCTCCCACCCAGGGGTAGAGGGCGGGGTGCGACAGCTCCATGAGGCGGCGCAGGCTCGAGCCGGACTCCCCGCCGGGGCGGTAGTAGCCCCTGAGCAGTATCCCCTTCGCGAGGGTCTCGAATTCTTCGATGGCGAGACGCGTTTCGAGGCTGATATTGCACCTCCTCACTCTTCCGCAATATGCTCGACGGAGGACGGCAGGCAAGCTCCCGGGCTGCGCCGGGATGTGCCCCCGCCCTCCCATCGCGCCGGTCGGCGTCCAGGCAGCATCTGTCATGTGGTTGTCATGCAATAGAGTCCAAAAATGCCCGAAGTGGCTCGAAATATGCTTATGTCATGCGTAACGAAAGGAGGCCTCTCATGGCCATGAAGAAGATCGCCGGCAAGGAGCTCGCGGTGGTGACCGCTGTGAAGGACAGGCCCGTGCTCGTGGATTTCGGCGCCACCTGGTGCGGTCCCTGCCGCTCGCTGCACCCTGTTCTCGAGAAGCTCGCGGTCGAGCTCGGATCTACGTGGGACTTCTACGAGATCGATGTGGACGAGAGCCAGGCCGAGGCGAACAGCCTGGGAATCCGCGGCGTCCCGACGATGATCATCTACCGTGACGGCCGCGAGATCGACAGACTCGTGGGCTTCCGCGACATCGACGCGCTGAAGGAACACCTCGCAGGGCTGACCGGCGCCGCCGGCAACTGACCCGATGCTCGATCTCAGGCTGGGCACGGTGGCCGCCGCCTCGGATGGCGGGGGGGAC
>JGI20214J51088_10000215_pt1 | contig 41865 bp, 72 predicted proteins | sample WetSurMetagenome_FD_51088 | JGI IMG/M metagenome (IMG submission 51088) | reverse complement strand
TTTTTCATATCATTCTGTTTTGCTTGTTGGTTTGACTTTAGTTTCGTTAGACACCATAGTCACAACTAAGATGCGGTTGTCCCATCAACTATTATTCCTGCAAGTACAAGCTTCGCAATTAAATCCTTCAATGCTCCCTCTGATTCGTCCCTTGCTCCTGTTACTGTAAATGATGTTGCACTTGCAAATGTTATTGGATATGATCTTATGTTTGCACCGCCACTTTTATTAAATTTTGACTGGTCAACACCTATACCGGAAGAAGTAATATTGTAACAGACCTGTCCATAACCGTAATTAGAGTTGTCCAGTATGAAGTATGCGGCATCATACCATTTACTGTCCTGATACCACTCTGTCTGTATTTCATCAATTTTAAAATATGTTGGACCAACTGTAAAGTATAAGACATTTGCGCACCAATAAGCCCCTATTCTTGTGGCAGTAATAGCCTGATAATTTGATGGAAAATTGTAAGCATATAAACAACATACCGCAACTACATCTGTTAATCTCGTATGATCACCAAGTAAAAATCCAGTCTCAAATCCGCCCACGTATAGATTATCAAGGATATTATGAGTACCTGCATTAATAACTGGCATTGCGATACCGATACAATTATTCTGTGGTATTCCTGAGTTGACCATATTAATATTATACGGCATACAGCATACATTTCTTACAGCTGCATCTATCGCACCTCTGAAATTAATTGCTCCTATTGTAAGCCTACCACTTCCATCGGGAACGGGTTGAAATTGTATGTTTTCTACAATTACCTGATTGGCATTACTTGTAGTCCAAGGATTATCCCCAGTTGAATTTCCTGCACAAAGCATTGATTGATTAGCAGCATTACCAGCCAAAGTCCCTTTTAATATAACTCCAGAAAGAGGAACTACCTGAGTTGTTCCTGCTAATATTCCAGATGACTGTGAAAAGTTAGGCATTACTTCGCCTTTAAAATGAAAGGTTTTTCTTGCTTGTGATGTATTAGTTAAATAAGGAATTGTTAATTGTGAATTGTAACCCGTTCCTCCAGAATTACCAATAATTGAACCACCAATAACATATATACCAATAGGAAAATATATTACACCTCCTCCTGCTGTATCACAAGCATTAATAGCTGCTTGAATTGATGTAGTGTCATCAGTTGTTCCATTATGGACAGCCCCGTATGTCTCTACATTAAATATCTTAGTTTGTCTGTTTAGTCCGGCGTAAAAGTCTTTTGGGTCCATCCCCCCTGCGAATGTTGTCATAATTTATATTTTATATTTTTGCTCCAATACTTGCTAAATAACCATCTACCCAAATGGTTTGAAAAGCAGTTACTTCAGTCGGAGACATAACACCTCCTATAAAAGCTAATGCAATTTCGTGTGCATCCCAATTCGCCAATGTTCCGTTATTGTTATAACACAATAAATGCAAAATGGCATTTGGAAGAGCAATAGAAGCAGTTGTCTTGCTATCAAACTCAACACCGTTTTTATATATCTTAACTACGTTGTTTGCAGATCGAACGACTATCCACATTCCTCTTGAATCCGTCGATGCCTTTGCATCATAAGTCCATGCATTTATGGTATAATAGGCATTATTATCAGAATATCTTGTGTTAAGCGCAAGCGCATGAGTAGCATCGCCACAGCCTATATGGGTATTTGATTGTGCATTATTTCTGATATAAACTCCATAAGACCCCGCATTAAGTAAAAATCTTGCTGTTTGGGTTGATAGGTTTATATTGGCATTTAATGCCTTTGATGACCCATCACCTGTGAATCCCCGATCTATTGTATGGGTAGGAGTGCTAACTGGTGTTATATTAAAAGCATTGGCAACTATATTTAATTTTGCAGAAGCTGTGCCGTGTGCAGCTAAAGCCCAAAGAGCATCATATTTCCCCGTCCACATAGAAGCTGCTTTATCTGCTAAAATAGCGGTGTCAATCACTGTTCTTCTTGCAGGGATAGGAACTTCGCTTAATGCTCCCATTCTGACAAATAAAGCTATTGATGCAGCATCATAGTCTCCCCACCAGATACTCTGTTCTGCGCTTCTGTTTCCTTTTGTTTTTCCATAATTAGATGAAACATTATCCCACCAAATAGATAAATGAAAATCATCACGCATCTGATTTGTTACTGATTGACCTGTATCAAGAATACCTATATACTCAATTGTATATGGTGCAACATCCAGATATTTTACAATGATCTTTGGAAAGTCATAAGCGATCAATCTATTACCATCACAAGCCGTACTAATTGAACCGTCTGATTTATGAAAAACATAATCTGTATCTCTTGTTTTATAGGCATCAGTATCGGGAACGGCATAGATAGCATTAAGTCCACTTCCGATAATGGTCATAGGATCGCCTCTTTTTAATCCGGTCATTGTCCCTGCACCAGTAACTTTCCATAGTTCGTAAAAATTAGACGCAGTAATCCATCGTTGCGTCCAGTAACTACCCCCCGAACGACCAATGCCGGGATTACCGTAAAATGTACCCTTATCCATTATGATACTTTTGCCCCTGCTTCCAGAGGGATGTAAAACAACGACCACTTAACAGATCCTGTCTTACTGGCAGAACAGCTTACATCAATTGTTCCTGCAGTGACGATCTGAGGTATCGATTGAGACTCTACAGCTCCCGAAGTAGTTGCTATCATCGCATCCGCAAGAGTTCCTGTTATGTGATAGACAGTACCTACAGCATCAGCATCGATGTCAACAACTGCACATAGGTCAACATCTGCACCGACAGTTGGATTAGAAATTAGTTTCAGATTATTTGCTCCTGCTCCGATCTGAGTTGTTACCTCTCCGATAATATCAGAGATTAAGCATTTCCCGGTAACTGTAAATTTAGCCGCTGCAACTGACTGAGGAAGTGTTCCTGTTGCTTTTATAACCCTCTGCGGGGTCATACTTGAATTTAGATTATTATATACAGCCATTTTGTTTGTAAAATTAGATAATTATTTTCATATACAAAAACTATTCTTTGTCATCATTTTTATTTTTACTCAATATAAACATACCCTCCTGCGATAAACGTCAATGGATTGGTCGCCCAAATAGGAGGTATGCCCTTAATTTCAAAATAATCCCCAACTGCTAATGGAATAGAAAGTGATAAATTTGTAAAGATCCTTTCATTTACCGACACCGAAAGAGTAGAAATTAAATAGTCAGTTGTATTATTTACCCTTACGTACATACTAACAGCCTCTGCCGTTCCTGCGGTTCCTGAATAAGTGTAAATCTCAGCGATCTTCAATGTACCTGCTTTGCGAATGTAAATCTTATTCTGTCCTGCCGTTGTAGTTATTGCAGCCGGTTTGGTTCCGAAATAAAACGGGGTAGTATCAGCAGGGGAACTTGTTAATGCCTGAACATTTATTGTATATCCTTGTGGTGACGGTGCTATATAACTCCATCCCGAAGCATTGCTATATTCTAATTTCCCTCCTGCGGCTACATCACCTTTATATAGAATCTTTTCAGCAGCAGATACATCATACTTAACTGTAACATTATGCAAAACAGAATCGCGATTGTAAATCGATATATTATCAACCAGGTAAGTATGTCCGGCAATAGGCGAAGTGAGAATATTCACATCAGTTAGTCCGTTGCTATTTGTGAGCATCCTTTCATGAGTCAATGTAGTAACACCATCATCACGGTACTTGATAACAACATCCATATCGTTTGCAGTCTTTGCCGCAGCAAGTACAATCTGAAGAGTATCTGTTTGTTTGATATTCATAATAATCTAAGTATTTGCTGTTGTGTCAATCCTCCACTACTGACGTGTGTATGCGTGCTTATTTCTCCCGTTAATACCGATTCAACTGCCGGTTTGGTTACTGTTGCATCTGACCCAGGATTGCCTTTGTCGCCCTTGTCTCCTTTTGCACCTGGCGAACCAGGAGAACCATCAAAATAGTCAGTATTCTTAATCGGCGTATACCCATTAGTACCAGGCGAGCCATCATGTCCATTTGTACCGTTTACACCATCAAAGTAATCAACTCCTTTTCGTGGTGTAGAACCGTCTTTACCATCCTTCCCATCTTTTCCAGCAGGTCCAGGAGGTCCGGTTGTTGATGCCGCGACAGTCTTTAATGACGTTAATAAGTTACTATTTATATATCCAGGCATATTATTGTTTTTCGTATGCGCCCATATCAGGAGCAGCTCCTTGGTAAGGCAATCCCACGTCAACACCTGCATTTATCAGGTCGGACCCCGTAACCAAATGTCCGAACGTTACGGATGGCAACCGGCCATCTGTTCCTCTGTCCCCGGCTAACTGTGATATCTGGAGGTTTTCAAAATCAGAATTGTTAACTGTTACTGATCCATTCCATGTATTATTTGTATGAACTATTCCAGTATTGAAATAATATTCGGCAAATCCGTCATTCGACCAGGCAGCATTATTCTTGAAAATATTTACAATACCACTGGCAGCCGGATAATGAAACTGAAATCCGAGAGATCCATTGTCAAAAGCAAGATTATTATAAAACCAATGAATGCACGAATAATCAGCAGTGTTTTGATCAAATCCATTGGTCCTGTTTTTAGCAGCAATACAATTTGTTAATGTTCTGAGGTGAGTAGATGATTTGTCAGTTTCATTCGGTCCTAGTTTAAATCCCTGTCCGTTACCCAATAATCCAAACGAGTCATTATATCCATTCCAAAAAGACCAGCAATTTTTTAAGGTATATATGCCATCGGTAGCAAAGAAATCCCAACCGTCATCCGCAATATTCCAGGCTCTGCATCCATCAAAGGTTATGTTGGTAGCTGTTGAACCACCTGTTATCTGGAAGCCATTAGCATCTTCAAAAGGAGCATTGTTCCCGTTCGGATTGCCTATCGAATCCACATCGTGATGCGCATCACAATTCTTAAAATAAATATGGTCGCATCCCGACATCAGCGAATATCCAGATCCCCCTATATGATCAACCGTTACAGCCTCAATTGTATCATGCGTCGAACCATACATGGCCCATCCAAACATTGGTGCTCCTGCCGACGATTGTAATGCACTGGTTATCCTTAATCCTTTTATCTTTAAATAATCACAATTGCTTATATACATCACAAAACAATATGAAGTTGTCGATCTACCTATATTATCCAGGTTAAGAACAGGCACCTCTTCTGGGTAATTCAGGATACAAATCGGATTCTGGCTGGTGCCTGTCAGATCATCTATCCTCACGTGCGTATCAGATGAAGTGCTACCTGTAGTTCTGTATGTTCCTCCCCTAACATATAATGTATCGCCCGCTGATAATTGATTAAAAGCATACTGCCATGAACCCCAAGGTTCGTCATACGTACCGTCATTGTTGTCATTACCGTTTACTGCAACATACTTTGCTGTTAAACTCGGAGTCACTGGAGGTTCAATATAATTATTCAGGTTGCCTATAGTAGAATAATATATTTTCCCATTATGCCATACCAATATAGTATCAGGAGTCATGTTCTCAGGCAATAGAGGAACTCTAAAATCTGAAGGTATTGTTATTGATGAAGTAAATATAGGTGATACAAGGGAAGCTTTAGCATTTAGCGAAGTCTGAACATTGCCTTCAATTCCTAAAAGACTATTCATCTCATTAGTCGATGGTGTTAGTCCATGAATTTTATTTAATTCTACCCCAGTTGCAGTTAGCGTCGTTGATCCAATTCTTAACGATGCAACTGTTGTTAATCCTGTCAATGTTGAATTATTAACTGGAATAAATAATGTTGACATAGAAACGCCTCCTACAGTTGGAAGATTTGTCAATTCAAGATCAGTGAACCATCCTTTTAGTATTCTATTCCCTGTAGAACCAAATGAACCGGTACTGAAAAGACTATTAGACCCTAAAGAAATATTACCCCCGGCTAATGTCAGTAAATTTGAACTTTGAGTCAATGTCACGTCCCCGTTATAAAAATTAATTACAGATCCTACCCCATTGAGGTTAAGAGTAGCTCCTAATTTATTTGCAGTGATATTGCCTTTTACAGTTAAGTTCTGTGCAGATATTACTGTAGTAATAAGCACTGCGATAAAAATTAAAATTACTTTTTTCATGATTCTATTATTTGTAAATTTATCCAATCTGTATCTTCATCACCAGCCCATGCAGTTGGCGTTAGTGCCTCATCAATAACATAATCCCCATCCCTGGCACCGTCCCTGAATGTTCCTATTGTTCCAGTTCCTTCAATTGACTCTACATTCACCCAATCAATATCCTCGGTTCCGGCAAAAGCAATAGGCGTTAATGCCTTGTCTGTAACGAAACATAAGTCCCTTGACCCATCGCGGTAAGTATCAACCCCGTCTGTGTATTCAACGTAATTACCAGTAGTATATTCAACGTATTGTGCCATTATATTGAGGTTAAGTTTTTCCAATCCGTATCTTCAATTCCAGCAAAGGCAGATGAAGTCAAAGCAACATCTATCCTTAACATCCCATCTCTAACTCCTTTACGGAATACTCCAGTTCCTTTCGGTGGCGCAGGGTCTGTCAATGTAACATATTGAGTTGAAGTACTAGATGGTGTTATTTCCCTTATCAATCGTACTGAAAATCCATATATTTCAGCTTTTGAGTAATCATGAAATGTCGCATCATTATACCCTAACTCTTTATATCTTGCAACATCTGAACACCAATAATCTGAGTAATAACCAAGCATACTAAATGTCCCGGTGTCATCTCTCATTCCTCCCGGCACTCCTTTAAATCCAAAAGTATCGGTTGCGCTGTCATTTGGAGTTATCCAATGAGTGGTTCCTGTTTCCTTTAAAAACCCTCCTGCAATAGATTCGCCTCCTGTTAAATCAGTTATATCTTCCCATTGAGACTGAGTAGGAACAACCCACCCAGGTTCCTGCACTCCTCCGCGTTCAAGATAGGCTAATTCTCTCCCAAAATTTACGTTAATTGCATACCAATTATATAAAGCTCCATAAGATATTTTATTTGCTACATCGTTATTGTACCAACAATAAGCACCGACAATATTCTCAGCCCATCCGGTATTTAAGTCAGAAGAAACCAGACAAGTAGCATGAAACTCCGTTCCCCCTGATTGAGAGAATATCCTAATAGTGTAATCATTATCTTCAGTGATGTTATAACTAAGACTATTCAGGCCTTCATCCAGGACAGTTGTTGCCTGTAGCGTACCATCTTTATAAAGTGATACCCTGGGAAGATCGCCGCTAACTAATGTAAGATCAATTTCAAGATTCAGAACGTCTCCGTCCATTAATGCCATACTATTAGTATCAGCATGACCTACAGAAGATTCAGTTTCAATCGCGCTTAGTATGTTCTTTCCTAATGTAGAGAATGTATCAAAATCAATATTAGTCCATCCGGTGAGTAAGTCAACCGGACCATCCGAAGTAAGATTAAGGATATTATCACCATTTGAATATTTGGTACACTTGAAGTTCTGAGCAATAAGTTCAAAGTTACCTATTGTTATTACTGTATAAATATTGCCGTCCAAATCGACAAGATCGGTACTTGGAATAACCGCAGGAGTTACAGGTATTATCTCTAACAGATCAGCTTGCCATTTACGCATTTTGACATTAAAGTTTCCGGCATTGAATACAAATATTCTTATAGAGCTACCTTCTAAGTTTAATATATCCTGAAAACTACCGATAACATTTAAGACAATATCATCAGGGTCCATCTCCTGGATATTCATATCAATAAACTGAGTCGGACGAGAGAACTGTAACCCTATCTCGCCACCTATGATCTCAAGTAATGGATCTGCTTCGCCTCCTGGATCAGCAGTGTTCCATACAGACGAATTAATTAAAGTAGTTCCTACCCCTATTGATCCTGCAAACTGTTCAATGACGTTATCTATTCCGGCATCAGCAACGTCACCTAACATATAATCGTATTCTAATTCTTTGCCATTTAAAGCATTGACTATTATATACTCCCGCTTTACGATCTCTGATAGGTCATGGTAAACAGAATAAACCCCGCTATGTGGAATTGCCATAAAGATATTAGCAATTTTACGAAGCCACCGGAATTTATACCAAGGATATTTTTTTACGACAATCTCATCGGACGTACACTGAAAAACAATGTTTTTAACTACCGTCCATAACCCCGCGGAAGAGGCAATAGGTAAATAAAGAGTAATCACATAAGGCCCAACTGCTTCTAATCCTACTAATTTGCGCTGAAATGTGGCCCATCCGTTTGAACCAGGGATCACATCATCGGTATTAAACCCAACAAAATCTTCAGAATCAACCCATTCAAGAGTATCGGCATCAACTACACTAAGCCACTTTGTACCTGCTACATTCATAACCTTCATATATAACCAGGCAGTATCTATGCTTGTACCTCCTGAGTTATAGTGAAGATAATCAAATGAGAATATAAATACATCCGAAGTGATTAAAGCGTTATCCCCAAATTGCTGATATACATAAATATTAGGTTGCTCTGCCAATACTCCGGGCAGTGCAATACCATCATCTTCACCAGGAATGACATTTGAAGTCCGGTTAAATCCTGTTCCTGGGATGACCGTATTCACAAGAGTCCAGTCCTCAAAAGTAAGATCAGGAGCCGGAAGGTAAGTATCTGCTTTGAACTCCCAGTTATCAATCCAGCTTTTCTTGTAACCGTAATCCTGATTTAGAACTATTTTCTTTGCCGGGGACTTGATCATTAAAGCAGATCCGGGAAATTGTAAAAGATTAGAAGGTGTTGCAACCCGGTTAATATTTTGAATTGGTGCAAAGTTAGTACCTATTTTATCTACTGCTGATGTGAATATTCGACCATAAACCAATGCCTGAGTTAATTCTATAGGCCTGTAGATAACCATTTCACCCCGCCATTGACGAATAACAGCGTTATACTTTTTAAGTATCTCCTGAAGAACATCCCAACAATAAAACCCTCGAAATACATCAACATCCAAATATGCCTGATCTAAAGGTGAGTCAGTCAAGTCGGAATCCATATTAGATTCATAGATGTTAACATACTCCCCAAATCCGGTTATATAAACCTTACCTAATATATCAAATATGATCTGTGATTCGGTTCTGCGACCATTGTAATAAGTTACCGTCTCTTCTGAAATAACACTGCCCGCAGGAGTAGTATAAGCAACTTCTTCAGCAAATAATATCTTTTTTAAGTAACTAATGCCGTCGATTGCAGTTAATGCAACAGGATAGGGAACGCAATCATAAGGCTCTGAATATTCTGCCGTGACATTAAAGCCGGTCCAATAAATATGACTATTACAGTAGACGTTTATCTTAAACTCAAAATCCTGAACTGAGAAAAACTCTGTAAGTTGAAAGTCAGTCTCAGAATATACATTCATCACTGCTTTTGAAGTGCGAACCGGTTCATTGAACTCATCACTATCTGAGTTGTATTCAATATTCAAAGGATTGCCGGTTGCTATCAGGTTAATTATAACAGGCTGTGAAGTAAGGTCTTTTAAGAAATCAATAGACCAATCCAGACCTAAGAAGTCTTTAAACTCACACCGATATTTAACAAAGTATGCCATTATCCATTTTCCTCAATATACCTTCGTGAACTAATTACAATATCTTTGCCTTTAATCTTGCCGTAAACCTCAACTTTCATGTTTTGTTGCTGTAGATTACTTGCACCCGATGAACCGCCTGTACCTCCTAAATTACCGCTTTGTCTGCTTGCCATACCCATCATCATTCCGCCTACTGCCATTGCTACACCACCGGCTGCTATTGCTGCTATAGCCGTAGGAATTGATGGGGCTTTTAAAAGTGTCTGAGCCAGTAACATAGAAGTACCCATTGCAACAAGCATTTTGCCAAAATTAGCAATGAAGCTGCCGAAATTCTGTAGTAATTGATCGCCAAAACCCTGAAATGATCCGCTTCCAATAGCCTCAAACACTCCTATAAAAGCATCCGAGATCATTGAGGTAACTTCATCTGTGGCTTGTTTCCAGTTATCAACCCATTGTTTTTGAAAATCTTCTGCTCTTAAATCTGCTTCTGACATTGCAAAAGCTTCGGCATCTGTATTAGCCGCAGCCATAGCGTTAGCCATTTCCTGATTGCCAGAAGCCGGACCCATAGCAAGCTGATTTTTTCTCCCTGAGATACCTATTTTTAATCCTGATTGTGGTAATAATCCACGACCTCCCATGAAATTGGCAGCAGCCATACTTAGTTCATCGAATATCTTAGGCAGCGGAGTGAAAGCATCCACCAGTTCATCAGCACGTTTCTTTTGAGCAACTAATTCAGCAGTAAATTGTGATTGTAATCTCCTACTATCAGATCCTTCAATGTCTCTTATCCTTCCGGCAACTTCGTAGTATCTTTTCTTAGCATCAACACTTGCTAAGTTTAATTTCCAGGCTTCAAAAGCATTTTTTAACTCTTCCCGTGCATCAGCTAAAAGAAACTCTTTAAGTTCCTTCTCTTTAGCCATAGCCTCGGTGAGTTTTTTAAGTCTCTCTGAGTGCGATAATGTCTGATCTGCTGATTCTCTTATAAGTTGTGCAAGCTGCGACTGAAGAGTCTTTATCTGGTAGCCTTCCCTTATGTCATCCTGTTGTATTTTAGATTGTTCCTTTGCGTTTTTAATAGCTTCTTTAATATGAAGTCCTTGACCCATTATTAAGTCGGTAAGAAGTTGTTTAGAAGCCTTTAGACCAACATTCATTGCCTCTAATCCAATACTTGTATCTTTTACCCAACTAACTAAAACAGCAAAAGCAGCAGTAGCAGCCACTCCAATTGCCGGGAGGATAGATGCAAACCCCTTGACCTTCTTAGAAGCATCATTTAAAGTGCTGTCTAATTGAGTTTTATCTCCTTTAATCCGAATTACAAGGTCCCGAAGGAATGACATGATTATTGTTTATTAAAATTTAATGCTTCATATACTTTCAAATCCTGTTCTGTTATCCTTGGTGCTTTCTTTTTTACTTCTTCTTTGTCAACTCCTAGTTTGTAAATTTGATCCTTTCTCTTTGGCTTATCTTCCGGTTTGATATTCGGATTGCCTTGTATCATCTGCCAGAGTATCTCCCGTGTGTGCCATAATTGCCAATCCTTATCCTCCCAGTAACTACGAACAGAGTGATTAAACTCTTCAAGAGTAGCGTTTAAATATCTTTCTCTGGACCAACCCAATTCACCAAATGCAAAAGAACGTATTTGTAAAAATGTCAACTTACTTTTTGCTCTGCTTTTTTTTTACTTCCCATCTTAGTCATCTCACCCATCAGGATAGTTATCTTTTCGGTTAACTCCTTATAGGCAGACTGACTTAAATTCTCATACCAGAAGGCAGCATTTTCCTTCGTGTAGATAGGTCTAACAACTATTCCGGAAGCTAAAGCGTCTTTGCAGGCTGTGATATACCCGTAATATAAAAGATTGATCATAAGTTTTGGAAGGTCTTTCTTTACAAGTTCACCGATCTCCCAAAACTCGATACCAAGGCCAATCTTCATATCTTCAAGAGTGCCGATCTTCAAAGTAATATCAATATCCTTAGTTGAATATCCCGGTCCCCATTTGTTTTTATTGGCTAATTTCATCCCTTAAATAAATAAAGAGGAGACGTGCTAAAATTCGCATTTCCGGTATTGCTAAATCTCAATGAAGCTGAAGCATCTGTAGCTGTTGCAGTCAGTGTGATAAGGTTTAGTCCTGCAACCAGGACTTCAGTATTTGAGATATAAGCACTTGTATTGTTCCAGATACCTACTGTCGGCAAAGCTCCTGAGTTGCTTGTAATGAAGACAGCCAGTTTATAAATCCCTGTATCGGCAACTGAAATGGTATTGCTCTGACAGAACTTTGCCCCGGCTGTTGACTTAATTGCTGAGGTAATTGCTAATCCAGAAACAGTCAGTGTATCATAGTCATAAGTTCCGGCATCAGGATCGGTAATAAGATTGGCTGAAGTTCCGTGCAGGACATACAGTTTACCGTTGACTTTTAGACTTCCAGATAATGACATTGCACCTTCAAGTGGAGCATCAAAAGACAAAGAGCCTTGAAGAACCTTTCCGACTACCGGATAGCCTAAATCAAGAATTGAAACAAGCAGATCGTTCCTTGCAATTAAGTAATCCATTAAGTCTTTTGCACCCAAAACCGAAGGGTTGTCTGTCATTAATCCCGTAGAGAATAAGGATGTAAAATCAATCTTTGCGTCTTTTAACCCGGATATTCCCTCAAACCATCCGAGAGATTCTTTATTTGTTCCGTCAATAATAGAATCATTAACGCTCAGAGATAATCCTTTCTGTACGGCTACTACCTTACCACCTGAGTAAAGTAGCACGTTAGTACCGTTGATCTTTGACATTATGCTGTGAATAAAGCTAACGCACCTGTTCCTTTTACCGAACCTGAGAACTCACAAGGCTTTTCTAAGTCTGCCGTGATTTTCTCTCCGGTAAAAAATCCCATTCCCATCCATCCGGGAATAGTTGTGCCAAGAGCGGCCGGGACAAAAGCAAATTTACGGGCTGCATTTCCTGCAATAATGTGAGCCATTATCTCGGTTGCTGTTAATGCCGTTGCTGATCCTGCTTCATCCCATACTCCGCCAAAGTCAATTGACCAATCTTTCAGTCCTGCAATACCTTCCCACCAGCCACCGGATTCTTTAGTGGTTGCGTCTGGTATATCAACATTGACGTTTAAGGTTGCACTTTTACAGCTATATATTTTATCTGCTGAAGCTGTTGCGGTTGCGACTGTTCCCGATGTACTGAAGGGTGCATAGAGAGTTCCATTGATTGCTGCCATTTCTATCTGTTTTTAATTATTGAATCATAAAATTATACATATCTACTAATCGAATCTTACTAATACCATTGTCTGCTTGTTGTACTACTGTGCTTAAACTCTCAGGAGTAAGAACAATGAGTGTCCTGCTTCCGACTGTGAAGGTAGTTGCCCTGGCTGGTTTTAACAGACCCCGGACAACGTTTAATATCGTTTGTGATAACTTCAGATCGGCCCTTTCCTGCGATTCATCGACTATATGAATCTGAACTGATCCGTTATACATAAATTCATCTTTGGTCCCATCTTCCATCTGAATAACATTGCCTATAAAAACATAAATAGAAGCTGGTGTTTTTGGTATTGACTTGTAAACAGGATATGTTATGCCTCCATAAGTGACATGGGTATTTAGAATAGTGTAAATACCATTTATCAGATCATAACTTATGTCAACAAGTCCTGTACTCATTTTTGTATCTCGTTTAAATTCTTTTCAATCCTCTCTGTTAGTTTCTTTTGCTGGTTTAATGCAGCCCAGTTAAGAAACGAATCGCCTTTTATATTAACTTTTCTAATTCCTTTGCCTTTAAATAATGCTGCAACATCTTCCGTTCCTTCAGATATTTCAACCAAATCACCGGTTCCAAACTCAATATACGGAGCATAAAAAACATCCGTTCCGACTACTTTTTCCATCGACTTAACAACCCTGTTATAGATCGAGCTTGCTAATCTTCCGGTAATCCAATGTTTTGCACTTCCCATCATTCCTTTAAGTCGCTTCTTTGCATCCGACTCAATACCTTTTGCAGTATCTGAAACAGCTTTATTGATTGCCTTTTCAGCCTCTTTTTCATAGCCTTTAAAATCTTTCAAAAGGCCCTCAACTCCGATAACTTCTGCGCCGATCATTATTTTTTAGTAGCTGCGTAAATTACTATTTCATTCACCTTTGACTTACCCGGATTACGTGTTATTGGTCTTATCGGAAACATAACAATTGATCCCCAAGTGATCTTTATATTATCACTGTAGGAGTTATCCCATAATTCTATCTTATAGACTGCACGATCAACTAACTCCGCTTCATTCATAAATCTTGTACCGTCTATCTGAGTAATCTTAGCACGTACACTGGCGGCAGTACCCCATGTCTCTGTAACGTCTCCTGTGGTAGTGCTTTCAGATTTAGTTGAAATCCCAATAACCCTATTTAAGTCACCTGTTTTCAATAGTTTGTACTTAATGAGTTAATAAGTGAAACTGTATCAAATGGCAGCCTGGCAATATTAACGCCTATTCCATCTTCCCGATAATTAAACATCGAAGAAACAATCTTTAAAAGACAAAGATTAGCCGTTCCATTAGTCGCTCCTGCTTGAAAAACTACTTCAACATAAGACGGGTTTGTGCTGGCTCCGACTAAGATGGTCCCAAATACGCTATCAGGCATTATTTTGATGCGTTTTAATCCCATCTGCTGAAATGTAGTACTTACCCCGTTCATTGCAACTGTAATGGCAGGAGTTGCCAAAACAGGACTTACCGGTAGTTCAAACCATCCATCTTCTGCATCGTCTTCCTCGAAATAAACTTTATAAGACTTCGATACAATAGATAAACCAGTTCTTTGTTCCAACCATTCTCTTGCAGCGATAATCATTGCATCAATAGTTGTGTCCTGTGATGTGTCAGCACTGGGAAATCCCATAAAAGCCTTAACATCAGCTTTTAAAACTGGTTCAGTTATTACAGTGGTAAGTACTGATAGTTGCATTACTTTTTCTTTTTAGTCTCACGTTTTGCAGCAACCTTATTTTCCTTTGTTTTAACAGGTGCTTTTTCCTCTTTTTCTTCGAGTAGAATAACCCGCTTATGGTCGAGCAGCATCTGAGCGTACTTATCCGACACTTCAACGATTGCTTTACTTTTCAAATACTGTACTTTTGGCATAACAAAAATATTAAAGAAGGGGTATATTTCAACCCCTTCTGAGTTTACTTTTTAGCGACTTTCACAGCAAGTGCCGTCACCTTACTTCCGGTAGTCGTTACTCCGCCAGTAGCCTTTCCGGCAATCTGTAATTTCAGATATTTCCATAGGACTCCAGTAGTAACATCGACCATTTGGAATAGACTATCAGCACCGCCGCCATATTTTACTTGTGTGGTTCCGGTAGCTACCCAGTTAGTACCGTCCAATGATCCAAGAACATCAATATAGGCATGAGCCTTAGTGGATGTTCCTAATGTAGTCATCTTGACGGCAAAAGCATAGTATGCAAGATACGGCTTGTTGATTGCAAAGGTCCAGTAAATTGTATTACTGCAAGATACTGTATCGGTAGCAGCAAGGCCACTGATAACCTTAGTAGTTTCGTTCGACAACATAGTAGTTGTGCTATTTTTTGCCTGGCCCATTACACTGAGTGCAAAACCCGCAAGTAAGAAGAGAATAAATATCTTTTTCATTTCAGTTCTTATTAAACGGTTAATGATGTAATTCCATTGGCAAATGTATCAGCTACGAAAGCATAACAATCCGGAGCCTTGATCCTGTTAGCGCAACGAGCAGAAACAACAATAGTCTTTCTGTCATACAGTGCATCGTTCTCGTTCTGATCGAATATCTGAACGGTAATACCTTTCCTAAAGAACAGTGTGTCTTTTGTGAAGTCACCTATCAGGAAGCTACCAGCTGTTACCAGTGTAGTTTCATAAACAGGAACACCACAGATATTTTTCTGAACTCCAAGATTGGCATAGTTCGGAAGCAGGTACAGGCCATCAACATTCTTCGGCATATCCATTGCAGCACCATCAATCGGGTTGATAAGTATTGCAGAAGGCTGAAAGTGAAGTGCTACAAGTTGAGCATAAGCAGCCCTGAGAACATCAAACTGGTTAGGAGTGATTATAGTACCTGCAAGAGTGCCGAAAGAAACAGCCTGTGCAAATCCGGTATCAGTGATACCCTGTATGACAGGAGTTGTTCCGGTTCCGGAATAAACACCTTCTTCAATAACCCTCTCCAGGCCTGTGAAGCCTTCAAGTTGAATCTCAGAAAGAAGCATCTCCCAGTCGTCAAGTGAACGGTTCTGTACTTTGAAATAATGACCAAGCCTTTCAACCGGTAAAGATTTCTGTATGTAAGTAAGGTCACTCTGGGCATAAGAAGCACCTTCAGCAACAGCCGCAGCCGCAGCAGTACGGGCTGATCTTTCGATCCATGTTATAGTATCGCTTCCAGTATTGCCCCTGTTTATAAGATCCAAAAGCATCGGTTGCCGGTCCGGGGCCTTCCCTATCCCTGGCTCACGCATTGGAAGCACGACAGCAGTAGCAAGAGCAGATCCGCTCAGGTTGGTTGCTGTGTCCATGATAGCCTTGATCTCAAACTGCATACTTCCGCCCTTTGCTTTCAAAGCCTCGACTTTCGATTTGTCGGTAAATAACTTTTTCAGTTCAGCAAAAGAATCCTCTTCTTTCTTGCCAAACTTACTATCCTTCATCTCAAGCTGAATAGCATCGGCCTGTTCAGAAAGAGATTTTATCTTAGCCTCTGACTCCGCAATCTTACCTTCCAGTTCTGCTTTCTGATCTATAGAAGCTTTTTTAATAGCTTCAATAGCATCAGTCTGCTTTTTCTGTTCGGTTTCAATACTGGTCTGAAGAGCTTTTAATTCTTTTTCATCCATTTTGTAATGACTTTAAAATTGTTTGTAAAACTATTTTGTTTTCAATTTTAGTCGGCTCAATTATCGGAGTGGTTATTACCGGCTCTGTAATGTCAAGTGACTTTATTATTGATTGTATTTTGCTTATCTCGGCCTCAAAACTCTCACAAGATTCATCTGTATATTTATCGTTTTTGAGTGCCTTGCTTAGTGATTCAAGTCTCTTATTCAGGTTATCGATAACATCTTTCTTCTCACCTTTTGCACTTACAACTTCAGTAAGTGAATTGGCTCCCCAGGTAACAGATGAATATTCCCAGAGTTTCAGTTCTGTAAGCTTCCTATGATGAAATACATCATTTTCAGTTACATTCTCTGACTTGATAGTATTATACCCAATAGAAAGTTCTGTTATGATCTTGTCAATATGCTGCTGAAGCTTATCCTGACTAAATGAATCTTTACCAAACTGAGTCTCAAAATAAAGACCTTTCTGATCCTCTGCTAATNTAATAGGTACTCCGATTGGTTGCCATGAGTCATGCTGCCATAAGTGTTTAATCCTGCACCTTACACTTCCCGGCCCTCTTTCCTGAATAGTTTTTGCAAAAGCTCCGGGCATTATCATATCCTGATCAGAGTCTATGTTACCAAATATAGAGGCATAACCAGTTACGATGCCAGTTTTTTCATCTGCATCTTTCAACTCAAAATTACTCTTTACTTGAAAGTTCATATCTTTATTCGTTAATTACCTGTATCATAAACTATTGTACATCTGCAATTTATAATCTCGTCTGCATCTCCATTCTCATCACCAGGGAATTGCAACCCTATATTATATTCGTATTCCATTTCCTGCGGTCCCATTGACTCATACTTTTGATGTGACTCTCTTACTCCTGGCAGTCCACTTGTTAACCATTCTTTCTTCACCCCTTCTTTATTCTCCTGCGCTGCTTCAAATGATCCACTGTTGCTTGCACCATTAACCTCAGTTCTTGCAATTCGTTCGGCCTGCCAACTTTCTATTATCGAAAGATCATCACCAATCAAAGTATCTCTCATTAATTTCCTTCCTGCAGGAATACCCAATCCATCTTCGTTTATTTTCGCAATAACATCATCAATCACTTTATTTATTGCTTCCTGCTCGGTTGATAGTATTGCTTTAGCCTTAATCAATGATCTTTCAGCAGCGTAATGTTTCATCTTCCCTTCCCAAAGCGATAACTGATCTTTATTGTCTTTTGTTTCCATCTCAGGAATTCTGCTCTTGCTTCTTTTCAGCATCTTTTCAGTGTCATAAGCAAACTTCCCCCCGACTTTAGACCAAAGTTCCAGAAGATGTTCATTCATTACCTTTGTCTGAAGTAGCATTGAAGTATAGTTTTTAAGCCTGTCAGCATCTACATATTCAGACATATCAACAATCGGTTGCCGGACTTTTACAAGAACCTTTCGGGTTGACCGCCAGTATTTATTTGTCAGAGAACGTCTCAGATTTTCGTTTGTACTAATTTTCACGATAATCTTTTATTTTCAATCTTTTCATTGCTTCTTCTGTGACTGCTGCATCAGGTGGTAATCCCAACTCACTAAGTGGCATCAATCCTGCGCCTTCATAGATCATATCCATTGCCGGATCAGGTAACATCTCATAACCACAAGCCTCACGTATCTCGTTTTTAGTAAACGCCCTGGCATTGACCATCCATGCAACTAATGAAGTCTTGTCAGTCTGAAGGCAAGCAACCTCTGAATAATCAGCTTTCAAATAGGTTCCTTCTTCTTTAAACTTAGGAGCAAGCCACTTGCTTAGTGCCTCAAGATAAGCATCTAATGATGGTTGGATAGCGTTGCGCCAGAGTGCCGCTTCTGCTTCTTTATAGTTATTGTAAGTTCTGTCTGTACTGCCTGAAAACAACTGAGAAGGTACATTATAAGCATCGCAAAGATTACCTTTATATATTCCTATCGCTTTTAGTATCTCAAGTTCAACCATTGTAAGGCCTATCTTAGTCCACATTGCCTGGTTACTTACAACAGATAACTCACCTTTCTTAGCATCACGTTTGAACTTAGCCTTGATCTCAGAACGCTGTTCTTTATTAAGATTGATAGTTTTGCCTTCGTCATCCAATAATGCCAACAATCCCCAGGCTCCCTGGTTCTGGAAAGCTTTAACAAGAGAGTTATATGCTTCACTTGATCCAACAACTGATTTAATGAGTGGCCTTAACCGACTCATCCCGCGTAAATGACCACCATTAAGATCATAATCAGGATTAAACTCTTTCCAGTGTAGTATTTTTTCAGGTGTATAGTCGGGTTTCCCTGCCTGTGAAAGAGGATAAAATGAATAACCTGATACCGGACTAAACACTGTTCCGATATTGACAGTCATCCATTTTGGGGGAAGTTGATCTAACCTTGCAGGCATACCACTATTTAATCCTGCATCCAGCGTTTCTTCAGCCGTAAAGGACTCACCAAATATATAGTAATAAGACAAAGCAGCTTCAATAAATTGAGAACAAGACTGATAACCATTAGGATTATTTAGTCTTTCGATCATCCTACCTTCTACCTCTTTTTCGTCCTTATCGTATTGATAAATAGGCACTGTTGAAGCTGGCTCTACAATCTTATTAATAACAGTAAAGACATCATTATTTGACAGATATGAATTAAGATAGGTTTCATTATCCTCTGTAGGATAAAGGGCTGCATTACCAATGAGTTTTAATAGATATGAATCTAACTGATTAGGAGTCTTACCAGTGAGTCGATTCCAAATCTCACCTAATTTCGCCATCCATTATGTATTTATCTGACAAAATTAAGTTATTTATTTCATATAACATGACTTTTATCATGTTTTTATTAAAAATAATTTACAAAGCACGTGATTCGAGTACTAACTAAGATAATAGTTAGTTATGCCATGTGAAATTGTGACTTTGGTTTTTCGTCTAAAAGATATGTTATACCCCAAACCAAGCTGTCGATTCGGTTAGGCGACTTCATACCAGCGGCAACATCCCAGGAACATTGTTCATCTTCTAATTTGGCAAGCGAGCCTACATGATGGACTCTGCCCTGTTCATAAAGCATTACAACAGGTTCGGCCCTTGTTACCTTTCCTCTTGAAGCCCAAACCTCATCGTAAGGGATATTGCCACCTATTTGCTTTAACAACTCTTTAATTAATTCACCTCCATTATTGACTTCAGCTATAACCTTATCTGCTTTATACTTATCATAAGCATTAACTACCTTGGCCATTAGATTAGCGGGAGGATATATCCCTGAGAAGTCATCTAATACGTAAAAATGACCATTAGCGGCCATGCCTACAGGAATAATACCGGATTCATCAGATGTATCTTTAGAAGTTACAGCAGGATCTATAGGAATAACACACTTAATCAATTCAGGACATTCAAATACCCGGTAAGGATCAATAAGTGAACGGGTCCATAATGCACCTTCAATATCTTCCAGCATCTCAGCATTGATTTCCTGCCTGCCTAACCTGGTCCCTTCATATTTCTTTATGATAGAATCAAAGAACGCTTTACTTAGATTAGCTTTATTGTCATAACTTGAACCCCTTGTGATAACAGTATTAGGATCTGCAAGTATGTCCTTAAGTATTTTTATAGGCCTTGGTGTAGTCGTTATAAGTGCTTGAGGTTTTGTACCTAACCTTAACCCCATTTGTATCTGATCCCATGCTTCAGGATAACGCCAGGCAGCCAATTCATCAACCCATGTTTTATAAAACTGCAATCCTCTGAATCTTTCTGGTTCATCCGCACTTCTTAGAAATGCCATTGCTCCGTTTTTCCATGTCAACCGGGATTTACTACTTTCATACTTAGGTCTATCCCAGGGAGGGGAACAATTCATTATACCTGACTCGCCTTCGATCATTATATCTCTTAGGTCGCCAGCCGTTGCTCCTGCTAATAATATAATAGGGTTATTTTCTTTCCAGATACGGACAGTTTCACATCCTGTTCTTGTTTTGCCAAAGCCTCTACCTGATACAATAGCCCAATAAGTCCAATCGCCAGGAGGCAGTAATTGAGACGGCCTTGCAATAAACGACCATCTGTATTTTATTGCTTGTACAAAATCACTTCTTTGTCTTGGGGTTAACGATTCTTTTTGCAACTTTAATAAGTTCATCGTCACTTAGATTATCAAATGAATTGCCATTGTTTAAATGGTCTATTTCCTGAGAGTCTTTCCATCCCATATTTTTAAGAGCAAATATATCAATAGTTTGACCAGCCATTTCATAGGAATGTTCAACTGCTAACTTTGCCCTTTTTATAATGTATAAATACTCATCGCCTCTATCCTCGTAGTCATCTAATGATTTCCTGGTACAAAATCCCAAATATAAAGCTAATCCTGTGATAGTTGCCTTCTCTGTATTTTCAGAACAGTATTCAAAATAACCATTAACAGCCTTCATTAAATCATCTATTGATTGAAAGATAGGCGGCTTTCCTGAATTGCCTAATGCAAACTTATTTCCTTTTGGTGCTGGACACATGACTTTACTTTATTGATTCTACCTTAAATGTATATTTTATAAACCTAAACCATAACCATTTTTTTGTGTGCGAAGTAACTATAATGTCGTATTGAGGTAATAATTCCCCTTCGTGCCTTTTGATAGTAAAATATTCGCTTTCACCAACCACAATATAACTGCCGGTAAGCGGATCTAAGTTTCTATGCTCAATCCTCATAACCTTTTTTACTATCCCTTGTAATTTAGGAGTATTCCACGCCTCTAACGATATTTTAATCCATCCCTTCTCCATGTTATTTCTTTTCAGTATTCAAACTTGCCACAATCGCAATGATTATGACCAAAGGAATTAATATCCAAAGCGTTGTTGCCATTATTTTCTATTACATTTATATTTTATATTTCCAGGTAGTGAATTATACCAATTAACCAAATCCATTATCTCCTGTTCGGTTTTATCACATTCCTTTATTACCATTTTAGATTTACCTTCAGAATATGAAGCAACTATATGATCATTATTGTAAACAGAACATTCCCAGCAATGAGTCTGATCAAACTTCTCACATGAAATTAAAATAAATAGTAAAAATATGCCATTCCTTATTTTCATATCTAAAACTTTAACCCTATTTCAATTACAGTATCACCCCATTTTATTACACCTGTCCTGAAAGCCAGTGCAAGGTGTCTGAACTTTACTCCAAGTCCGGCCTCAATATCCATCGGATGAAATATGTTTTTATTAACCCCTCCTTCATCTTCTGAAAAGTATTCAATACCTGAGTAGTTGTGATAAGCTAATCCTAAAGACAGGAATGTAATCTTATCTAGGTAAAACAGTTTTCCAATCCCGACTTTTAGATGCTGATCGATAGTTCCACCGCTTATGTTATATGATCCTTTTGAGAATGATACATAAATCTTCAGTGAGTCGTTTTCAAGTCTTACACCATATCCCAAGTCTGTAGGCTGCAAAGATAGATAGGCCGTGTTCTGGCTGAATAATTGAGCCGGAATCAATAAGAGCAAGAGTAAGAGGGTTTTCATGATGTCAAAATTAATAAATGTTTATGTCTTATACAAATTTATCTTTTTCAAATTCTATTACCCATACCCACGGGTTTTTATCCCATGAACCTTCGCCATTGATTGATTCCCATAGTTTAGCATAAGAACCGATACCGGTTGTGTTTAAAGCAATTTGCAATCCTTCTGCAATAACATCATTTCTGGATATTTCATTTAACCTTTCAATCCTTATATCAGTTATCTTAAGTTTTATTCGGCAGGCTTTATAAGGCATAAATAATGATGATCTTTTAAACCACCCATAGGTTTCTCTCTTAGTATTTGGCAGGATATTTTCAGGAGGATTGTCGCAATAATGATATTCAAATCCGGTCAATGTTGTGTCGAAAAATCTCCATTTCTGCTTGCCTGATTTGGTATGTCCGTTTCTTTGCCACATCCCATAAGCGTAATACATTTCTTTCACCCAAAGAATGTCCCTTGACTTATAACTGTGAATTACCCATGAATAGTTATTTGAGTTAACTAACTCCCACGAATGATATAGTCTGTCATCATAAGGAATAGCTTTCCTTGGAATATCAAATTGGTTTGAATTGCCTTTATATCTAAATCTATCAGGTCTTTCAATAAGATCAGGAATCTTAATTATCCTTCTGGTCTGCGTTTTTCTTCCTTCAATGATTGCCTGAACCATCGGAGTACTAAACAAAATAGGGTATTCTTTCATCTTACAAGGTTTTTATTTTTTCAAATAACTGTTTAACTGTCGTAATCTCAACTATCTTTTCACCATCTTTCAGAGTCACAATCTGATTAGGAGGGTAATTAGCCTCAATGAAATGCTTCACCGTTTCAGTGTCTCCGGTGTATGAAATATTGGTTGTTCCGATTTCAATGGTAATCATGACCGTGCGTTATTTAAGTCTACAAATTCTCTTTTATCAAATGTCTTAATATCCTTTTTGTCAACCAGAAACTCAAACCCATCATTATCTTTTATCAGAATCTGCCTTGCTTCAACTTCGGTTATGGTTGCATAAAGCTGATACCTGCAAGTAACGGTATTCCTTCTGCGTATCTTAGTTGTTATCTTAAAATCAAAGTAGCCAAATGAACCGGTAGTGTATTCCATTACAAATAACGTTTAATTTTATTATAATACCAATCTCCGGCTAAAGGATTCCATAGCTTACACGCATTTTCAAGTGTATAGGCTCGATTGTAATAATTCTGTATAATATACCATATCTGAACAGACTTAATTGAATCCAGTCTATCCGTTAACGTAAACGATTTAGGATTACCGGTTAACTCACAGATGCGATTTGTTTCTTCAATCATTTCAGGGCCTATTTGCAGAATCCCGGCATAACCAAGCGAATTTATAACATCGGTTTGAAAGTTACTCTCTACCTTCATAAAAGCATAAAGAATAGGATCAAATACTTGAATCTTCTGCGATTCCTGAATGTACAAAACAGTCGTGTCGGGAGCTTTCGAGTGAGTTGAAAGCAGGAATAAGAATAATATAAAAATACTTTTCATGATTTAAAGTTTTTATCTACAAGCCTTTTTTCATCAATATCTTTCCTGGCTTCTTCAATAAATCTTCCCAAGTAAAAGTTAGCCGTTAGTGTTGAAGTATATTCATGGTTCTTAAATGGCATTTGACCAAGATTATAAATCTCTTTCCTGATTGTCAAAAATGATGTGCGGTTCACTTCCCATTTTCTGATGTGCTTTTCAATAGTCAGATATTCGATTCCATATTCAAATTCTTGCTGGTCCTCTTTCTCTTTTTTAAGTTTGCGTTTTGCCTTTAATTTAGCAATCCCATAAGAAGCAATAACTACAATTATCAATGCAAAGATAAGAATTACTGCAAATGTAATCCAGGAATACGGATGAATTGGTTCAAGTGGTTCCATAGGTTTAAATTAAACAGGTTGATATTAATGCGAATATTACAAGCAAGAGAATTACAATCTCATAGACAAGCCCTGGAGTATCTTTGAAGTCAATGTATCGCTTTACTCTGAATATACGTTCCAGGATCAGGAGTGACAGGACTATGATAGGAAATACTTTCATAGGTTATGATTTAAGGGTTAGTAAATTCCTATATTCTGTCAACCATTTAATTTCTGCCATGTCAGGAGGCATTGGAATATGATTATTATTTAAAATTAAATTCTCAAAATCCCATTGTAATTCATACCAATCTTCAGTTGAAACGTCAAAATGAGGTATTTTAAATTTGTCAAATATCAAAAATCTCAAATGTTTCATTTTTTGCAATACTTCAGGTGAATTGATTTTAATGATTTCCTTAAGCGGTTTAATCATATCTCCCCAGTAAGCTTCCTCTGTGTCATGGAATAAAGCGGTTAACTGTCTTTTACTGTCATGACTAAAGTGATTTGCCACTCTTATTGAATGCTCTGCAATAGTGTATAGTCTTTTAGTTGCGCCATTCCATCGGGAATTAAATGCAAGTCCATGAGCTATATCTTCAAGAATTATAAGGTCAGGATTAGGATTCATTAAATCAAACACAATCCCTGTATATGTAATCATACATCCATCCAATACTATCTTATGTTTATCTATGTCAGTTGCCTTTGTTATTTTCATCTCAATATCACTGTTAAGATTGCCAATACAACGATTCCGATTACCGTAACGATCAGAGTATATGACCGGAAGTCCTTATGTGACTTCAATAACGCTTCATTCATCACATCTGCCATAACCCCCAATCGGTACATGATAGCAAATAAGTACATGACTGCAAAGGTTAATCCGGCTAAAATGTAAGGATCTAAAGCAGGACTGTTTTTGACAATGTAGATTACAAGGGCAGTGATAAAGAATAGCCAAAGGCCTAAATCGACTTTGTCGCGGAGTAAATAACGGATGATTCTTTTTAGTGTTTTCATAATTTTCTATTTAACTTTTTTGCGTTTTTGCCCATTTTATCATCTTCTCCAAAGTAGTTATCTTAAAGCTCAGTGATTTGGTGACTAAATATTTATCTTTGTATTTCTTTAATAGTAAATGGTGCGTCTTGGAGTAATCAATGGCATTATCTGTTAATATTAATCTATGTATAATTATAGACTTCTCCCATCCTTTGGTCTTATCTTCAACTAAAAAACAATATTGCTTTACTAAATCACCATCATTAGTTTTACCTCTCAATATTATCCTTTTCATATTTCTAATTTTAATTGTTCTGTTTTAACTGATCTCTCCCCCGCATTCTCTGTAATATCCGTTTCTATCCATGCTTGGATTATTACAACGACAAACATCTGGTCTTTCGTCAACTTCCTTTGCTTCCGGCTGGGATGAGAACTTATTAAAAGCATCTAAAATATATTGATACATCTCAAAATCAGATACCTTTTCATTTTCACTCTTAGAGTATCTATTATCAATTACCCATTGCGCTATTTCTTCCGCACCCGTCTTCTCTGGCTGAGAACTCTGGACGATTCCCGTTGCATTACATCTTTCGCACTCAACCTGTATCGGACAACTTCCTGAACATTCTCCATCTGGATGAGGATCGGCAGGATTATGTTCTGATGTATAACCATTACCAAAACAAACAGGACACTCCTGAGAACCCTGGACTACTTCCCGAGACGGGGATTGCTCTAATTTACAAATTTTCATAGCAAGTGACTCTGCTTCATCTGGGAATGTAATTACAGGCAGAACCGATTTGATTAATTCCAATACTTTTTTAAAGTAAGAACTTTCAATAATATCTTTATTGTTTTTCATTATTTCCTTGTTTTACATTTGATTCTATCGTTTCTGTGATCATAATAATTTTAGCACCCTGACAGACCGGACACACTACAGTCAACGGAGTTGTTCCCATCCCATAGTTACTGGAATATACAAAGCCAGTCGCATTACACCATGTACACCCCGTTAAATATGTTCGCACTGTTTTCATCTCTTTGTTTATTACTGATTTAAACTATTGAGGGGTTAATAATTCTCATCATCTTCATATCTGCGTTTTGGACTTAATCCATACGCTCTACGTTCGCTATCGGTTAAATCATCTTCTTTCCCGAATGGACTATTCCAAGGCTTAAATGGATTATCAGCATCAAAACCGTTATGCGGTGCGAACGGATCATCTTCTCTTATTCCGTTCCATACTCTAAAAGGATCATCATTTATTTTCATTTCTTCAGTTATAAATTACCTATACAAATACTTATGCGAATATGGTTTGATCGGCTGATACGGAATCTGTTTCGGACAATCTTTGCGATACATAAAGTAATTCCTACTGTTATCCTGGTATTCCGGTCTGTGTGTTTTACGGTAAGACGAATGACTTAGCTTCGGAGTGCAGGCAAATAAGGTTAGCAAAAATAGTGCAATGACAAATACTAACATTGCTGTGCTTCCTTTTTTGTTGTCTGTTGGTTGGCTCATGGCTTAGTTATTTAAGAGTTTAATATGTGTTTCAATCTTTTCAAACTTTCTTTTAAATTCCTGATCAGTATCACATAAATTTCTTACTGTATTTATTGAATGATTAATTGTTGCATGATCCATGCCTAATATTCCGGAAATAGAACTGTATGATCTTCGTGTGAACTTTGTCATCATAACAAAAAATAATTGTCGTGCCTCAACCAGATTGCGCCTCCTGGAATTGCGTTCATTTAATACATCAATACCTGTTTCTTTTTTAACCTCCAAAACAATACTACTAACAACCCTGTCAATCCTGTTGTGCTTATTACAGTTGAATGAAATGACATTCCAGTCATTGCGTGGGATAAATATGTTTGGTGTGACTAACATAACTTCTTATATAAACTTTCTTCCTTTGGACCGGCCAGTTCGTAATTAATTTCTTTGTCCCATTTCAGCTGGCGCATTTTGCGAAATACCGAATCCTGATAAACATATTTTCGTCTGGTTACTATCTTAACAAGCTTCACAAGGTCATTACCTCTGAATGTATCCGGTAAAAACGGGAACTGCTGAAGAACGGCCTGCTTAATTGTTGGGTGTGATTTGGTTTTCATTAGACAATAGTTTTATAGTTTTGAATTTTCTGCAATTCATTTTGCATTAACCTTATCTCCTTTTCAATCTCCCTTGACTTTCTTTTTTTAAATGATTCAATATATCTATTTAGATTTTCAGGAAGGCAAGTATTCCCACAAGTTCCGTTAGTACAATAAAACCCATCATTTATTCCTCCCCACCAATCTGATGTAGTTTTTAGTTTCATATCTCCCTTTTTATTAAACCTAAATTCAATATAAGGTTTCTTTTTTGTTGTTTTTGGTATTTTCATATCTCAATTTTCTATCAAATGTAAAGTAATCAAAATTTATGTACTATGATAAAAGTCATGTATTAGATTTTATTTTGTATTTAGCAATGTCGTTTATATGGATCCAAACAGCTTCCGGCAATCCTTCAAGTTCGATTCTTTTGTAGCGATCAAAAGCGTTCGGATCATCATTTAACATTTCGATTATTTCCGGATATTTATGCACCTTAATTTTTTTGTCCCATGAAATGAACTGTGCAATAGTCGGCTTTGGATATACACAAGTCTTAATAACATTATCAACTGCATCAATTAACCTTTCGTCTGTAAATCCTTCTGACTTGATCATTTCCTGGAAAATCTCAAAAAATTCGGCCGGTAAGTCGGGAAACGCTTTTTTAACCCTTACTGAGCATTGAACAATATTCTGCAAAGAAAGCGATCCTTTGTAAAGACTTATTTCGCCATCAATCTTATTCGAACTGCTCTGGAAAGTTTTGACGAGTTGCTCTCTCGATGTCGGCATAAGTTGCCCCAGGCTTTTTGGAGTTTCCATTTCTTAATATTTTATTGATTTCATTAAACTTGCTTACTATAATCGAAGGTGACATATTATTCATTAGCCAAATATCAGATATGTTAATGCACTGTTTAAAATACACTCTAAGTCCTACTAATGTTTCTTCCGAGTTTGCCGCCGGATATTTCTCTTTGTATTTTTCAAGTATTTTAGAAATAGCTGCTCTTTCTTTACCTCGGTTCATTATCTCATAACTTCCATGCTCTTCAACAAAACAATCTAAAAGTTGATCTAAGAAGTTTGGCGACTTGCTCGCCTTCTTGTTCTCTTCATTATTTTCATTCTTATTATTCTCTTCATTATTGTTTGTTGTCGTTTGTTTGTCAGTTGTTTGTCGATTGCTTGTCGGTTGTTTGTCGTTATGCTTGTCGGAATTCAACTTTTCACCCTGATAACTTTCATAATTACATATAGTTATTATACTATATTTGTTTGTCGTTTGTCTGTCAATTTCTTTGGTTTTCTCTAATCTATCTAAGCATGTTCTCAAAGTGCGAATACTTATTCCTGTTTTCTCATTGAGGCTATTTAATCCCGTTAATATCTGACCTCTTTTTATATTTATGCCTCTCCAATTACCCTCCTCATGGTTTGCATTAAGGAGCAAGTAAATGAAAAGATGAACCATTTCAGATACATTAAACCACTCCCAGTCACTAAATTTTCTATATAGTTTAATCCAGCCTTCCATGACTATTTTATTAAGGCTAAATATTTCTGATCAATAATATGACTGCTCGGCTGATGATACCTTCTTAATTTAAGTTCAGGCATACTTGACACACATTCTATAATATCTTCTGATCTAATTAAAAACCATTCGCCATTAATGTTATTATTTTTGAAGAATGTATGGAAATACTTTTCAAGATCATTCATTTGATGTGTCTTTATGCAATATCTGACAGCAAAAGTAAAAGGTAATTTAACATCAAATATTCTGAACCTTCTTTTTAAATCCCTTGTCTTACCTATCTTCCATCCAAATTCAGATTCTAAAAAGTACACATAACCGGGATCAGACATATACTCCTGCATAACTGTTTTTTCTTTAATTTTTGAACTTACAGAATGAGCATAATCAATATTAACTTCGAGTTCTCCATCCTTCAAAAAAGCCAATCTAATCTTAAATGATCCCTTAGAAAAATACATTGATAGTTTTTCTTCGCGATGGATGGTTTTATAGTAGTCTGTTATCATCTGCTTTTTATGATCCATCCAAGTACCAAATCCCGGCATAGTCTCAAGTATTTCATTAGCTATTCCAGAGCCGTTAAATTTTTCACGAAAATTATCCACTTCATCAAAAATAGACGCTTTCAATTTTTCCATAACTCACACTGTTAAGAATGAGCGCATCCCCTGATGGTGTGATAACTAACCGGGAGGAGAGTTCACCAGGGGAGGCTCAATATGTTTGTACTATGTACTTTTGTTTTTCATCCGATTAATTATCACATCACAAATGTAAACCCTTTAAAATTCAAAAACAAATATTTCTTTGATAATCGGAGAAATTAATTAAAATATAGATTTCATTCCCATTAATATTTTAGTGTCACCTTTATAGTCTTTCTGAAATAGAAAATTACCAACAGAAAAACCAAAAGGAAAGCCAATCAATTGTCCTGAACCAAAGATGATTATACTTTTTACCCCCCCCCATTTTGAAATTAAATCCATAATAATTTGTCTCTGAAATATTTTATTTGTTGGAACTAAGTAACTAACATTATTAGATAGTTCAAATGAGTGTCTTAAAAAGGCTTCAAAAATACTGTAAGGCGGATTTCCTATAATATAATCAACCTTTGTATTATAATCAAAAAAGTCTTTCCCTTCTTCAATTTCACAATAATCAGAGTCCGGTGGAAGGAACTTAAAGAAAGCACCCTTTCCCCTGCACGGATCAAGACACTTACCAGAAGGATTTACAAATTCAACTATGTATTTACTTACAAAATCAGGAGTTAAAACAACGTCTGCAGGTAAAACAGGTTTATCCCAAAATGTTTTTTGTAGCTCCATCCTTAGTTTTTATTTTTTTCCAAATTTACCATTCCTGTTCCTGTTCTGAAATGATTTTTATCATAGTTTTAGATATTGATCGATTATTTTATGACATTCATCCCATCCAACGCCAAACTCGCATTTATAGCCTTTTATCCTGAGTGCATCCATAAACTCGGACTGTTCAGCTATATGAGGCGTTGCAGCTTCAAAGTTCTTTTTATATAACCTGGTCCCTTCCGCTTTTACTTCAATGAATAGTCCATTATAACCTAAGCGGGGCTCTGCAATAAATAGATCAGGAAAACCCCGGTGCGACTGTATTGCTTTCATCATACCGGCTTGTGCACGTGAAAGATTTAGCCCGGCTAAATCGAAATGAAAGAGTACTGCCGGATACTGAAGCCTTAAATATTGTGCAATGTCTTTACAGATTTGGTATTCTCGGTTTTGTCTCATTAGTACCCTGTTTTGGTTAACCTCATTTCTTCTTTCTCATAAGATAATAGTGATCGAAGTCCATCAATTTGATGAACACAACCCCGGTTAATCCTTTCAATCCAATCAACTAAAAATGATTCTTCCTCACAAATGGAATCCAGTAGTGCATTTTGAACGGTTGCGGATAACCGGGCTGACTTAGCTATAGAAACAATAGTTTTATTAATTTCATGTGTCTTTTTGCTTCTGAGTGCTTTTTTTGCAAGTGCAAGCATTTCTCCCGACCTGGACATATAGCTCATTAATATTGCAATCCTTTCTGACATTTCATCCGCATTTTCTGATACAGTGATATTGAGATATGCCTGAATAGATTCGGCCTCTTTTTTGATTTCTTCTATATCCATATTAAGTAATTTTAGATTCATGCAATCTTAAAACCTCATATTTTTCACCTTTGTTTTCAAATACAAATTTACGTGCTTGTTGTTCTGATAAATGACTATTCATTGATAATGTACGATAATCAAACTCTCCTTTTTCCTCCCTCTCCTGAATAGAATTGAAAACAGAATCTTCATTGTAGTTATGTTCCAAGGCATATAAATCATACCCCTTTGCTGAGATACCATTTAAATGTCCTGTATCGGTACAATGAATTATTTTATAGTCATCTTTGAATATCCGGTAACCACAATTAGGAATGTCGTGATATAGTTTTACCGGTGATATTTGAAATAAACCATAATCATATAATTTGCCAATCTCATAAACATCTATATTCTTAATCCCTGTAAGATGCTTTACAATCCACTCACAACATCCAATTCTTAATGTAGGTCTATTTTGAACCATATTTAAGAGAGTTTTGATATTAAGATGGTCTAAGTGTTCGTGTGTTAGCAATACTATCTGCAAGTCGTTTAAAAAAGGTTTCACCAGGGAGAAAGCAACTCCACAATCAACCATAATCGAATTATGATAAATTATACAATTACCCGTACTCCCTGATGCAATAGCCTTATAAGTCATTAGATTTGAACTTTTTTGTTTTTCTTATCTTCCTGTTTTGGTTCATCTTGATTTATAACCTCAGTATCTGTAACCTCACGACCTTTGTTGCGTTTAAATAATTCATCAGCTGTGAGTTCTTTATCTTTTAATGCCTGTACATAACCTCTTAGGTCTGCAATATGTTCAGCTTTAATTGCATCTTTTGTTTTAAGTCCCAGGCAGGTTACAACTTCTTCTTCGGTTGCACTATATTCATTTTTTAGAAACTCAAAAGCCTTATCCCTGGCAATGATCAGTTTTGCATTATCTGAAAGATCGCCATTTGCACACTTGAAAGCTTCTTCATAAACAGTATCAATAATTGCCTTTGGAACAACCTTTAATATAGCATTCCTTTCGGCAATAGCAAGTATGGCCATAGCGTTTGTTTCAATAACACTTTCAGTATAACGCTTACCTCTCTTGTCAATTATAGACCTCCTGGCTTCAACACAAACAGCGTAGTTTGTTTCCATATCAAAAGCCACAGCCTCGGCAATGATAGTCTTATCTGTGATCTGTTTAATTCTCTGCTGTACTCTGATATTGCCGTACTGCTGACAGACAATTCTTGCCAAGTGAACAGATGGGCCGGTTACATTCTTTCCTCCAACCGGTTTTGCATAACGGCACGATTCGGCTGTTTCTTTATTCATACAGGCAATACCTACGCTATTAGTTCTTACCCTGGTAAGGTTACGTGGAAACTTCTTTGCAGTAGATACCTGTATATCTATTGAGGCTCTTTCCTGTGCTTCAAATACTTCGATTCCGGTTGAATCAATAATTTGGATGTTTTCTTCAATGTTTTCCATTTTTAGATGTTTTTATAAGTGATGTTATTTGATTTCATGTATTGACCTAATGCCTTTAATTGTGACATTGTTCCGGTAACTTCAAAAGAAGCCGTTACCGCTTCTTCGGTTGTCTTTACTGTCGGAGCTGATACAAACTGAATCTGAGGTTGATTTTCTTTTAATGGATCGGATGTCCCGGTTAGTTTTGCCCTTTCAATCCCCTTTATCCTTTCCTCATATTCAATGAACTTTTTTGTAAATTCATCAGGAGTTGCATTCTTTATAACGGTTTCAGCAATAAAGTTTTCATCATCGTAAATATAACATTTTGTCATGTCATCTAAAAGCATTCCGATTGATTTAAGTTTTGCAATCCGCTGATTGATCTGTATTTGTTTCAGTCTCTCGGCTTCAATTGCTTCATTCGCCTTCCTGGTTTTGACAGTTGTTATTGCCAATGATGCATTGAGATTTGTTTTGTACTCGGTCAGTATCTCGGCCTCAAATTCAGTTGTTTTGATCAGGTTTAGGTCGTCAATGACTTTATTAATAAACTCACTGCATTTCTCTTTATAGGCTTTCTCTGAGGTTGAAAGATTAATATCCATGTTCATCTTTTCAAATGAGATAAAATCTATTTTCTCGGATAGGCAAAGTTCATCATAGTATGCCTTAACTACTGCTTTCTTTTTATCCTTAATCTGAGTCTCCACAACGGCTATTTTATCTTTAAGCGTATTGATCGCACTGTTATACCTCTCGGATATTTCAGTCTTATAAATAGCCTCAAATTCATTGTAAGGATTTAATACACCTGTTTTGATTAACTTCCTTTGATCTTCAAAATCTCCGAGTTCTTTGTTAAGTTCCGCCCGGAGTTCCTTTAAGGATTTCATTGTGTCCTCAGTTGCTACCAGATTATTGATATTCAAATCTTCTAATCTCTTTGTGACATTTGCACCAAGTTCCTGAAGCTTATGAACAATCTTTGGTACTTGCACTAATTGAATTTCATTCTTTGTTTCCATAGGGTTTTAAATTACATCAATTTTAACTTCTTTTACATCTATATAAATTTTCCCGTTCCAATATTCAGGATCAGAATAACACTCAGCACATATCATCTCTCTAAAGTGCTTAGTTATTTCTTTGCCTTTATATTTTGAGATTCGATCATAAAGAACCTCAAGAACTGCAAGCTCATTACACGAACAGAGATCAGGCGAATCGCCACAGACCAATATAGTAGGTGTAGTATGGAATTCCCTTGTACGTGCGTGTAATGTTTCGGCTGTGATCTCAGGAATCAAATGTATTGCATCTTCCGGTGGTTCACAGGCAAAATAGTCGTAAACTTCTTGTAATAGATTGTCCATAATTATAGGTTTTTATTTCAAATTTAAAGTTTCTGTTTGAACAGTGAAATGATAAAAGTCATAAATGGATGATTTAATGCTTTACCAAGCAAGTAAAAGATATAAAGCAATACTGCTATCGGAAATAATAAGATCAGGTTTTCCATGACTAATTTTTCAGATAATGCTCAATGACATTTAATTCACCGTCTTTACCATTAGCTTTCTGTCGGACTCTTTTATACTTATCACTTCCGAATACGGTTAAGTGAAAGTTCTTGCCATTACCAACAAATCTTGTTTTGTTTAAACCTTCACGACGGGTTTTTCTATTCGGGAAAGAAGGTATTAACGATTTGACAATAGGATTGCTTATATTTCCCATCTTATCAAATTCCTTTACATAAGGTACATTTCCTAAGTTTTTTATTTTTGTAATTATTAGTTGTAACAAATCAGTTTAATTAATTCGAGTTTCCATCCTGGTATGTGATTACCAACTAAGTGCGGATCGTATTCCGGCTCTTGTAATTGATAAATAGTTTTCATTTATTAATGAGTTATTGTAGATAAATTCACTGTTGAAATATAGTCGCCTATTTGAATTGTGTCCCATTGATGACGTGTGATATAAAATGTTTTTACAACTTGCTTTCCTTTTTTATTTTCACGCATAACGGAGACTTTATATTTTTCAGGAGTATAAGAGGACATTCTAACAGGGAACGACGGAACACCTATAAATCCCATTGATTCGTTATATTCCGGGACAACCCGCCAAGAACTAACTACCTTGCCATATTTAACGTTTTTACAACTATTAAATACTTCACTCCAATCAATAACTACTATTCCTATAGCAAGAATAATTATAAGTAATATATTCAATTCTTTTTTCATTTCATTTCTCTTTTTAGTCGGTTAATATTTCGCCTCGCCAGTTCTTCAAGTCTGCATTTCTGACTGTCTGGTAAGATGTTCATGTACTTATCCCGAATCCTGCGTATTTCAGCTTCGGATTTTGCGTCTGTCATTTGAGTAACTATGGTCATAGTGTAGGATTTTAAAAGCAGTAACGAACGGGAGTTAAAAGGTCTTTAAAACCATACCCCCGTCCGACCGCTAAGTAAGTTATATAAGTTCTACAAATTCAGAAAAGTAGGAATAAATATCTGAGTATCCAGACGAATGACCATGTTCATAAGCTAAGGAATAGCATTTATCGCTTTTAGGATTTTCAAGAACGCCGAATTCTTTGTAAAGTGATTTTTTCCAGGCATTATCCAACCTGATTAATTTTTTATGATATTCTTTAACTGCAATATCATTTAATTGCTTAAGTCTCTCACATTCTGAATTAACTAATGATGTTCTTTCTTCAACAGTAAGTTTTAATCCTGAATATTTATCAAAAGCAATCCTTTCGAAATATTTTGATCCCCTAAAACTTATATAAGGGATTGAACTGCGAAGCCTTTCATACTTCTTAACAAGTGTTTCTGTTTTCATTTTNTTAGCGGTTTTGATTATGATGTAAATGTAATATAGATTTTATGAATATTATATGATAAATGTCATGAATTTGAATTATTTTATTCTTTTTCTCAATTATTTACATAACACCTTTTTTCGGTGATTATATCCGTTATTGCTTAAAGCACTCAGGAAAGAAGGCAGCCCCATCGTTAAGGGTTGGATTGAACTCTTAAAGTATCACCGACCAAATCGTGAGTTTGCGCACGTTGTTTGGATTTGTTTATCGTAACCAAGCCTTCTCATCCTGCTCTGTTTTTGTTTTACATTCGATAAAATCAATGTTGGGAAAACTGTGTCAAAATTCCCTATCTATATTTTGATCTCTATTTGTACTTAATAATTCACGTTCTAATAAATTCAATTCTCTTCCCCATTTAAAAAGAATCGTATATGCAGCTTCAAGAAAAAACAATCTTTCTATTTTATGATGTTTAGGAAGTCTAATTATTTTTAACGCTCTTGGATTTGGCTCCAATACCCCCCAATAATCTGGCATGGTTGACAAGTCATATGTCTTTGAGAATCCAGCAGGACATACAAGAAAATGAAAATGTGCATACGGTTGTTCTTTCCATTTTCCATCTCCATTAAATGAACTCTTAAAATCAGAGTAACTTATTTTTGTTTCAAAAACAATCAAAAATTCATTATCAATATTGTCGTAATATTCATTAAGGCATATATCCCTGATTTTCAGGTATTCTTCTTGGTCGAAATTATCAAAACTAAATCCTTTTTCATGTATTCGCCTTTTTATTTCTCCATCTCGAGGATATGGCCTGCCTGTTATTTGATTATAATATTGTGACTGTAAAGAGCAAAAGGCTATAGCATCAGGACGCATACCATTGTGAATTGTGTGTTCTTGTCTCCAGACAATACCTCTTTGGGTTACCATGTTGCAAAGAAAATCAAATGTTTTTTTAGTAAGCCACTCATGAAGTGCTGTTTGATTTCTATATTGTATTCCCTTTACTGCCATATTATAAAATTTAAAACCCCGAAAGAAGGATGAGTTCAATCGGGGATTAAGTGGCGCACCAAATATCTTTATGATTGTATTCTCATCCAATACACCACAAAAGTAAAACTAATTATTTGAATAAAAAAATTTATTTTTATAAATCAAACAAAACGTTTAACTTAATACTCTCAATCTCTTCATTCTTCTCATCACAGACAGAAACAATAGTATCAGATTTAAGAGTTCCTTTGGCAATACATTCCTTCAGCAAGTCTTTTACTGCCAGTTCCTGACCTTCGGACATCTGTATGGAAACAGGGCCAATGAAAAGTTTTAACATGGATTAATCATTAGGTTCAGTACGTTCGTATCTCATTTCCATTTCATTAAATGACATTTCTTTATAAAGATCACAGGTCAATGGCATTCTTTGTAATCCTGAAAAGGAAATTATAAAAGGATAAAGTCTTGCCTTATTTTCTAATTGATAAGAGTACATTTTATTGCCTGTAACACCACAAGTAAATACAGTCTTTATTCCTACGGGATAATCAGAATCGCCAGAACGGACAATTTCAGATAACTTCTTTAAATGCACACACATATCAAAACATTTATGCCGGTTATTAGGATTGTAACGACAATATTTTTCATGCCTGGATATTGAACTGGCTGAAAGATTATGTTTTTTACAATGATCACAAAAGTAAACTTTCCGTAATTCCGTTTTCATAGCTCTTATTTTCTGCCAAAATTAAACAGTTTATTCCATGCCTCAAATGATAAAAGTCATGTTTTGAATTTAGTTGCAAAAAAGAAGGGGTTAACTGGAACCTGAAACCAATTAACCCCGGAAGCTTCTGGAAACCCTATCAACCAGAAGGTTACTTTACAGCCGTGAAGCTATAAGTTAAGTTAAGTAATCCGAACACTTTTTTTAGTCCAGGATCATAACCAATACCGGCACTCAATATGTTCCATCCTTCAATCGCTAATGCAGGGGAAATATTAAACGGTGTCTTACCGCTAAGGTCAACCGGCATCATAGCAAGTGCATTAATAGAAAAATTAGTTTCTGTTCCATTATAAAATACAGCACTTACACCGATACCCGCAGACTGAAAACTTTCCGCATCGAAAGTCTTGCCGGGAATATCTGATTTTGTGATTTTAAGACCGGACATACTCATTGCAGGACGAATAAGCATAACGGGTTTCCCGATAGCCTTTAAGCCCTCTTGCTGTTTAAGCATATCTTTACTCACCTTAGCCTTTAAAAACCCTGCAAACGGGTTCTGAGAACTTCCTATTGCGAATAACGACAGGAAGAAAATGAATAATAAGAGTTTTTTCATGATTTTTAATTATTAGTTAATAAATTGAGTTCTTTTAATGCTTTGCGATTTCTCGCTGAGGTTTGCATTTTAATTATAGTATCTTCAGAATGTTTTCTATTATAGAAAGTAGCGTTCTCTCCTTTAAATCTTCCTTCTTTTTTGTCAACGTATTTTTTTACTCTTGAATCTGTTTCTTTTGTTAATCCCTTATTCCATGCTGTCTTTCCTAACATCCCAACATGATTTAATTTCATTAACCTTTTTGTTTCATCGGATTTTTTTACTCCTTTTCTTTTTATTGATTGTTTAAGCTTAGTCTCATCAGAGGCCTTTAATCCGGTATGAATTTTGCGAAGTTTTTCTTTATGCTCATCAGATCTTTTAACACCCAAACAACTTCCGGCGGTAGGTGAACAATTAAAAAATGGCTTATAAGTATCTATAAAATACTGCTCCACTTTTATTAAGTCATCCTTATCGCATCCCAGTAATATAGAAAATTGTAAATCACTTTCTCCATATTTATTAAAATGATTTTGAAGTTTGGGAGAATGATGTTTGTTTTTAGTCAGTCTATCAATGTGCTTTCTCCATCTTTCATTTATATCAATAGCACTACCAATGTATATTTTTATAGGCTTTATTTTACTTTGAATCTGATATACGCCTGATACTTTCATTTATCAAAGGTAATAAATTATTTAATAACAAAGGACTCCTTTATAGGAATCCTTCAAACCTTTCCAACACATGGTCGGCAGGCATTACATTTTAGTCACGCGCGCGGAACATTAAAATTAACGCAGATACGGCGGAAATAATCTGAACGACAGCACCGATAACAACACCGGCCTGTGTTTGTACTTCAGTAGATTGTTCAGGAGTCAGGACTCCAAGGCTTCCAAGAATTGTAACGACCAGCAAAATTATACCTGTGATGGTTGTCACGAGGTTTTTAGTTGGTGCGTTTTTGTCATAAAATGCTTTCATAATTAAATGTATTGGTTTACAAACTATTGAAATTTACCTTTCCATCCATGAATTTATTAAGATCATAATGTTTTTTTGTTCTATGATCAATAACTTCATTTCTCAGGTAACTATAAGTTCTTATAATTTTAGGATTCTGAATTAACTTCTTTCGTATTTCGTTTTGCTTTGTGTGTTTTTCCTGTTCTTTAAGTCGTTCAACTCGTTGCATTACTTTTTCTTTTGCAAGTTGTTTATTTTGCCATTGGCTTCTCGAATCCTGACATCTTTCAGTTATACCGGTGGGTATATGAGTAACTATAACACAAGTCTCGACCTTATTCCTATGTTGCCCTCCGGGTCCAGAACCTTTAGTAACTCTAATATCAAAATCTCCATCTATCATCCAACAAATTTAAACTATTTTATTGAAATACTAATCGACTAAATAAGTTCTGGTCGCCATCCAATGTAGGATTTTGATCCAGTTCATTACTAGGTAAATAATTGTGGAGATTATTGCTTTCTGAATTATAGGTAGAATTAGCATTATAACTCAAATTATCATAATGAGTAAATGCCCCCGCTGCTCTCCCGTTAAAAACACAATCTGCACTCGTTTGTTCTTCAGAACATCCAGAAAAACAGATCCACTTTAAAGCGGCTTCTTTTGCCCCGGTTATTTTCTTCATTACCTTATGGCGAACATCAACCCCAGGCATAGGCATAAACCGGTTCTTTAAATATATCGGATTACCTGTAAACTCCCTGAGCATATCACCGGAGAAACAACTATCAAGTTTTACTATTACTGTTGCGCCTAATGGAGTCAATGATTGTAATGTCTGAAATTGATCATCAATGAATGGCCCGTCTATTAAATATAGAGCTTCGTGATAACCATTAGCCTCTAAAGAAGATGGAATTTGGGTACCGTGGCCCGAATAATGGATATAAAGTACATCACCCGCGCGCATAGTAAGTAAAGCAGCTTTGATAGTATTAAAGAAGTTAGTACAGGTTACTTCTGAATCCCTGTACAGCGTAATAACAAAATCAGGGAACTCTTTATTGAGTTTTGTTTTCACGTCCTCAATATCATTGATACAGCCCTGAAGGTTATTGCCGCCGCCGTACTTATTTATTCCGAATAACAAAGCACGTCTTTTAACCGGCTCCGGCTCCACTGTTATCACTTCAACCGGAATATTACCGGTAATCCATTGCCAAATCCTTTTTATGCACATAACGTTTAATTTATTTCTGGTAATTCAACTGTTTGTCCTGCGAGTTTATGAGTGCAGTCCCCTAAAAACTGAATCATTCCGTCTCTGACGAATGAATGACAAACCATATCTTTTGCGCCTTTTATCCTTCCGGTATCATCTAAAATATATTTTCCGTTTTCGTCCTTTTCAGGATTATCAGGCATACCGACCCATTTAACTAATATAGATGGACTAAATGTAGGCTTATCGTCATTATTATTAAATGACCATACGTCATTATTCTTTTCAGTCTTTTGGATCCAGACACCATGATCACAATTACATCCAGGACAATGAAAATGAACATCTGGTAATCCCGGTTCCCAATTATCAACTTTATAAAGTTTTGCCATTATATAATTATTAGTTCAAATTTATCCGGAAGCACTTTTAATAGCATATCCATTGTTTTACGACTTTCGCAAATATCGATCATGCCGTCGCCGTTTATATCCTCAAAGAAACTACCGGGCAAAATACAACCTTTACTATCAATATGGTTCCCGCTTACGTAGTTTCCGGAATGTATCAATATCCCTTCTCTATTTAAAACATTCTCAAGTAGAAATACCATGCCTTTATTTGGTGAATCGTATTTAACAACATTATAAGAACCTTCCGGAACACATGAGTAATTATGCTGATTATTGTTCCAGGGAAGCTCTATTGTCTTACAGGAGTACATAAGTTCAAATCCAAAGAGAACAAATAATGATCCGCAAGTTTCGTTTTTACCATATTTACGACTCAGTACTGCTTTCATCTTTGTGGTTTACGTAAGTAGTTCTGATCTACCCATGTTTTAATGTAATCAAGATAATTTAATTCAAGTGTCTTGACACGACCATCAATACCTTGAATATTTCCTGTGTTTATATCCTGAATAGTTTTTATCCTGAGTAATTCTTTTGCTGTCTCTTCCTGTTTTTCCTTAACATTAGTAAGCATGAAAAATATAACAGTAGTAAAGATACCAATTATGGTAAGCATTATCGTATTAAGATACTGAAGAAATGTCAATCTTGAATCTTTAGCTTCCATCTATCTGTATATTTTTCTTAATGAGTCATCGCGGAGTGAGTCTTGTTTTGTGTACGGTGAATCTATTAATGGTTTCCATCCTCTTGTTACAGTATGTGTGCTATCCAAACTCCTGACTTCTTTTCCCCATTGATAATAAGTTATTTTATCCTTTATTATCGGAACCACTACAACGCCAAAAAGAATAATGATAGTCAGTACTATTATAGTTCTTATTGCCCTTTTATGAATATCCTCAATCATTTTGATTTATTCAAAAGTATGTTAATCTTACTGTCTATTGATCGTATTAAGTCTAATTGTGTTTGGTTTGCCCTGTTCGATTCTTCAACGTGTTGTTTGACATAATTTAAGGTCTGCTCATCCTGTTTATCAACATACTCATAAGTTGGTCTTTTCTCAAACTCTGCTTTTAATGTTGCTGCATCCTCACGGGTCGAAACAAGATCCTGTGCTAAAAATACAAGTATAATTGATGCTACAGCAGATAATAGAATCTGAAATAGCTTTGAATTCCACAGTTTAGGCCACATATCTTCTTCGTATTAATATAATCAAATAAATAAGCCCTGACAAAAATAAAAATACTAATCCGTAACTCCATATTTTATCCCATAATTCATCATCATGTATTTTGATGTTGAAATAATAAGTCAGGTGATAAACAATCTTCATAGCGAAATAAGGACAAAATATCACAGCAAAAAACTTCCTGATTATACCGTATGACAAAATAAGAACAGAAGCACAAAGGGAAAGAAGTAACCCATTTTCTGATATAGACCATACACGACCCCATGACTCTTTAGGAAGTCCCAAATAGCCATAATAAGAAATATGATACAGGCTTATTGAAATAAGAAATAACAGTGTAGGAACTATTATTATTATTTCGAGCCAATTAATCTTTTTATCCATTTTATAAGTTTCTTAATCGGAGGAATTGGCGGCTCGTCAACTGGCTTCTGAGTTACATTTTCATTTTTCATATCATTCTGTTTTGCTTGTTGGTTTGACTTTAGTTTCGTTAGACACCATAGTCACAACTAAGATGC
>JGI20214J51088_10000213_pt1 | contig 42236 bp, 33 predicted proteins | sample WetSurMetagenome_FD_51088 | JGI IMG/M metagenome (IMG submission 51088) | reverse complement strand
ACTGGCTTTGCAGATGAGAAAGAATCCGACGGAAGCAGAAAGAGCAATGTGGAAAATACTCAGAAAGTTCCGTCAATCAGGATTTCCATTTCGCCGACAGCATCCAATTGAATCCCCGCGAGCGCATTCCCCGTGGCTTGCCGCGGGGTTAGCGAGCATAAAAAATAAGATTCCAATTGGGGATCGAAGATTCCTCGCAGCTGGCTGCGAGGAACTTCAATTCTACGTTGCTGACTTTTATTGTCATAAATTGAGACTTGTTATTGAAGTAGATGGAGAAATTCATGCAGAAAAGGACATTCAAAGTCATGATGAAGGCCGTACAGGTGAACTGGAAAGATTCGCAATAAAAGTTCTCCGGTTTACAAATAGCCAGATTTTGAATGATAGTGATCTGGTAGTTGAAAAAATAAATGCTACTATAAAAGAAATAAATAAGACATCCTGAATGATCTTCCCCCTCTCACATCGGGAGAGGGGGAATGAGAGGGTGAGGCCTATTAAACAAGGAAATCATGTCTTAGGTTGACGTATATGCACTAAAGAGGGGCCTTAATTCAATTCAGATTATCTGCATATTTTCCTGGTTGGTTATTTTTTCACAGTAGTGACATTTCAGAGAAACATTTTTCTTCGAAACCACTTTGAATCGTGTAGTAACCTGCTCAAAATTTGTAATGCATTTTGGATTCATGCATCTTGCTATTCCGACTATAGTATCAGGTACAACTACAAGTTTCTTTTCAACAACTTCATAATCTTTGATAATATTCAGTTTGGCATCAGGTGCCACAAGCGCAATCCTGTTGATGTCTTCGTCTTCGAAAAAAACGTCTGATATTTTTATAATAGCTTTTCTCCCCAGTTTTTTACTTTCAAGGTTTGTCCCGAAGGTAATCTGATTATCTATCCGGTCAAGTCCAAGGATCTGAATAACCTTAAAAAGATTATTTGCCGGTACATGGTCAATCACTGTTCCATTCTGAATAGCGCTGACAACCATCTGTTTTGCTTCCTTCATAGTTCCTTACTTTCTTAGATTATACCTAATAGAGAACATACAATAGCCTGACGGGTATAGACTCCATTAAGAGCCTGTTCAAAATAGTAGGCTTTTGAATTGCTGTCAACATCCTGATGAATCTCATTAACCCTTGGCAGCGGATGTAATATTCGCATGTTTGGTTTGGTGTTCTTAAGCATAGAGTTTCTGAGGACATAAACATTCTTTACCTTTTCATATTCAATCGGATCTGAGAATCGTTCCTTCTGAACTCTGGTCATATATATTATATCAGCTTTGGAAATAATGTCTGTAAAATCATTATGCTCGTAATACTTGAGACCCAGATTATCGAGGTATAGTTTAAACTCATCCGGCATTTTCAATTCTTCAGGCGATATAAAATTGAATGTTGCATTCCATCTCGACATTGCCATAACAAGTGAATGTACAGTTCTGCCATACTTCAGGTCACCAACAAGAAAGATATTCAGATTGTCAAGTCGGCCCTGAGTTTTCCTGATTGAATAAAGGTCAAGCAAAGTCTGAGTAGGATGCTGATTGGCACCATCACCTGCATTTATCACAGGAACTGTAGCAATTTCACTTGCAAATCTTGCACTTCCCTCAATTGGGTGTCGCATGACAATCAAATCGCAATAATTGTTGACAGTTCTTATTGTATCATTAAGCGTTTCCCCTTTTGATACGCTGGAATTTGCAGCATCAGAGAATCCGACTATTTTTCCACCTAACCTGCTGATGGCACTTTCAAAACTTAATCTTGTACGGGTAGATGGTTCAAAGAAAAGTGTGGCAACAACTTTACCCTCAAGCAATTTCCTGGTTGGTTCTTTCTCGAATTCCTCTGTCAGATCAAGAATCCGAAGGATCTCCTCAGTTGAAAAGTCATCTATTGATACTAAACTTCTGTTTTTCATTGGTTTGAAACATTTAAGGAACCTGACAATTCATATGTCAAATTTACTTAAGAATTGTCTCTGCTAAGTTATATGTTAATAATTAATTAAAAACTTTCATTGGTGCCCTTTCAATGGGTTTCAAGGTAATTGTATCTGAGACCCTCAATCCTTGATAATTTTGCCAGAATTTTCTCCCTGGCAGATATTCTGAAACATATTTTCATTCGGCATTCTGTATCGAAAGTCTGATCTGAATGACCCATGTTTTCATCCTTAATAATCTTCATTATATCATTTAGAACAATATAAGGAAAAGAGACTTCATAAAATTCCTTTAAAGTGCATTCAATTATTCCGGCACTTTTGATTGCTGCCGCAGCAGCAGACCTGTAGGCACTTATTAAACCACTTACTCCCAATAAGGTACCTCCGAAATATCTGACTACCACAATCAGTATATTTGTAAGACCTGACGAATTTATCTGTCCGAGAATTGGCTTGCCTGCAGTACCTGAGGGCTCCCCGTCATCATTTGCCCTCCACTCATTTCTGGTCTGTCCGAGTACATAGGCAAAACAATGATGCCTCGCTTCATGATGCTCTTTTCTTAGTATATCTAGAATTGGTTTAATCTCCTCCTTTTTTGATACTGGATATGCAAAAGCAATAAAACGGCTCCCTTTATCCTTGATCATTCCCTGCGAGGGAGAAACAATTGTGGTATAGGTATCGGTCCCCATTATCTGTTCCGGACTAGTTTAAATCAACGATTAATTTAATGCAATATTAATTAATTCTATATGGCTGATTACGGATTATTTAAAAAATTATACATTTGTTCGCAATTGATAATATATGAGTGTACTATTAGATGAGAAGGATTTAAAAAAGCTTATCGTTATCGGTGACAGGATACTGATTAAACCAAAAGTTCCCCAGTCAAAGACGAAAAGCGGCTTGCTGTTACCTCCCGGTGTAAACGAGAATGAGAAAGTTCAAATAGGGTTTGTGGTAAAAGTTGGCCCAGGCTATCCGATACCTTCTGTAAACGACATTGATGAACCCTGGAAAAACAGGTCTGATGAACCCAAATATGTTCCGCTTCAGCCAAAGGAAGGTGATCAGGCTGTATATCTTCAGAACAGTGCAATTGAAATTGAATTTAATAAAGAAAAATATATTGTCGTTCCCCACTCTGCAGTTCTATTGTTACTCAGAGACGAGGGGCTTTTTGAATAATAATATCTGGAATGGAAAATGAACTACTGAAAGGAAGAAAGATTCTTATTGTTGAAGATGATTTTTCAAGCAGATTATATCTTAATAAAATACTTGAAAAGACAGGCCTTATTCTTCTTAACGCATGTGACGGCAGCGAAGCTATTTCAGTTGCAACCGACAATCCTGATATCGATATCATCCTNATGGATATTCAGCTTCCTGTTATGGACGGTTATACCTCTGCAAAGAAAATCAGGGAATTCAGAAAAGACATAATAATTATTGCTCAGACTGCATACGGACTTTTGGGCGACAAGGAGAAAATTATTGACTCCGGATTTGATGATTACGTAATTAAACCTATTATGTCGAAGAATATGATTGAGAAAATTCTGATGCATCTGCCAAAAAAGATGTAAGTAAGTGACCGCTATTCCGGATAGGCTGATATTTTACTGAATTCCTTTTTGAACTCCTCAATCTCAAATGACCACTTTTCAATCTCCCTGTTAATATCTCTTCTGTTTACTAAAGTTTCCCTCATTCCCGAATCTCCTGCAAGCATATCGAAAGGCATAAGTTTGTATTCGTACTCATACGGTGGTTGATTGAATTTAAGCGAGCATGGCGAAGAAGTTTCGATTATCGAGTCAAATATGTGAAAAGCTGTTGCAACAGGTTTAAAGTTCTTAATGTCAGTAACATGAATCTGCAGTCCATTGCAGAACTCCCCAATGAACTTGTGAAATGTTGGAATGAAGCTATGGATTCTGAAAGCGCATCCCGGAATTTTTCTTTTATCAAGATTTTTTTTAAGTTTTTCCGCATTTATAAAAGGGGCTCCAAACAGCTCAAATGGTATTGTTGTACCTCTCCCTTCTGAAAGATTCAGNGCNTCAATAAGGACAGTTCCCGGATATACAATTGCAGAATGAAGTGTTGGCATGTTTGGTGAAGGCANAACCCAGGGGAGTCCTGTCTCACTGTATAATGANGATCTGTGCCAGTCTTTCATCCAGACAATATTCAGCTCACATTCAGGNTAATATCTATACTTAATCCATAATGCCATCTCTCCGATAGTCATACGGTGACATAATGGAATTGATGCTCCTCCTACGAAAGTAAAATACTCTTCCTTAAGAACCGGGCCATCGAAAGGAAGACTTCCGATTGGATTTGGTCTGTCAAGTATCCACACCGGAATACCATGTTCCATACATGCCTCCATACAAAGCTTAACAGTCCAGATATATGTATATAATCTGGCCCCGACATCCTGTAAATCAATTAACAACACATCAATTTCATAAAGCATTTCAGGAACAGGTTTCCTGTGTTCACCATATAAACTGAAAATGGGAATACCATACTCAGTGTGCTTCTGGCTTTTCCATTCAATCATATTATCCTGGGTCTGGCCATGAATGCCATGCTGAGGACCAAATATTGCGGACAGCAGGCAATCTTTCCTCCGAAAAAACAGATCAGTGATATGCTCGAATTTTTTTGTAATACTTGGTGCATGACAAAGTATTCCTACTCTTTTTCCTTTGAGACCGGAAGGGAACCTCTTAAGAATTGTTTCAAGACCGGTAATAACCATGATTTCTATTTTAACAGCAAATATATAATTAACAGTTTTAAATGATCAAGAACATATATTTTATTAATTATAAAATCATTATTCTTTCATAAGTTTGACAATTCTAATTCAAAATGATTATGAAATTGAAAACTATTGGTCAGCTGACTTTCAGAGTATTGCTAATTCTTTTACTGGTCTCCTGTGACAGAACCGGTAAGAAAAACATAAGTATCCTTGAAACAACAGATATACATGGGGTTATACTCCCATACGATTTTATTGAAAAGACGAAATTGAAAGCTTCACTTGCTTCAACTTTCGCATATGTTAAGGAAGTGAGGAGAGAAAAGGGCTCTGTTGTACTCCTGGATGATGGAGATAACCTGCAGGGTCAACCCGAGGTTTATTATTATAACTTCATTGATACAATATCGCCGCATTTTCTATGTGAATCAATGAATTATATGGGTTATGATGCTGGTACAGTGGGTAATCATGATATTGAAACAGGTCATGCAGTTTATGACAGGCTGATTAAAAAGTATAATTTTCCTTTACTTGCAGCAAATGCCGTGGATATAAAAACAGGTAACCCATATTTCAAACCATATCAGATTATTGTAAAAGAGGGAATAAAAATTGCAGTTTTTGGTATGGTCACTCCGGCTATTCCAGACTGGTTACCGAAGGAGCTATATTCCGGAATTGAATTCAGGGATATGGTAGAGACAGCTAAACTATGGATGCCTGAAATTCTTGATGAAAAACCTGATATTGTTGTAGGCCTTTTCCACTCCGGATGGGACAGATCGGGATATGAATCGGAGAATGGAAGCAGATATGAGAATGGTTCATCAGCAGTTGCTTACAATGTTCCGGGATTTGATATAATCTTCAATGGTCATGACCATAAGTTAGCCAATGAGAAATTTGTTAATTCTGCAGGTGATACACTCCTTATAATTGATGGCGGAAGCAGATCAGAAAAAGTAGGGCGTGCTGATATTACTTTTACCGGCAGGAAAATCAAAGGAAAAAAGCAAAAGAAAATTACCGGAAAACTGATCAATGTTGCAGATTATCAGCCTGATTCTGAGTTTATCTCAAAATTTGAACTTCAGAATGAAAAAGTTACAGAATATGTAAATCGTATTATCGGAAATTCAACAGTAACTGTTTCATCGAGAGAGTCATATTTTGGTTCATCCGCATTTATCGATCTGGTTCATTCTATTCAACTTGAAATTACAGGAGCTGACATCTCTTTTGCCGCTCCGTTATCATTTGACGTATCAATTCCCGAGGGACCAGTAACCGTCGGAGATATGTTCAAACTTTACCGGTTTGAAAATATGCTATACACCATGACAATGTCGGGTGAGGAAGTTAAAAAGTATCTGGAATTTTCATACTCAGAGTGGTTTAATACTATGAAAAGCCCTGCGGATGCCTTGCTTAAACTGCGAAGCGGTAAAGATGGAAAACCACTGCTTACAAACGGGAAGGCATGGCTTAGGAATCAGTCATATAATTTTGACTCTGCTGCCGGAATCGATTACATTGTTGATGTCAGTAAACCGGAAGGATCAAGAATAACAATTAAGAGTTTTACAGATGGCAAACCATTCGAAATGGATAAGGTTTACAAAGTTGCTGTAAATTCTCACCGGGGTAATGGCGGAGGTGGTCTTTTCACTGCAGGTGCAGGAATTCCAAAAGATGAACTCAGATCGAGAATTATCTCTTCAACTGACAGAGATTTAAGATATTATATATTGAAATCAATCGAAGCAAAAAAAACTATCAATCCGGAACCATTGAATAACTGGAAAATTATTCCTGAAAAGTGGGTGAAAACTGCAGCTGCACGTGAGTATACTTTATTATTCGGAAATGAAAAATAAAAGATAAGTTTTGTTGTTATACTAATGCATTATTAATAAGGCTATATGAAAATTATTTTCTTTAAAACACTATTATTTACTCTGGTATTTATTTTATCGGGTGGTGAATGGCAGAACGCATCGGTTCCTAAAGACAAATCTAAGAATTCGCGTAATATTATTTTATTTATTGGTGATGGGATGGGAGTCGCACAATTATACGCCGGTATGAACGTAAGCGATCATAAATTTTCTCTTGAAAGATTCCCTTATTCAGGGTTTAGCAAGACCTATTCAGCAGATAACTATGTAACAGATTCCGGTGCAGGAGGAACAGCTATTGCCTGTGGCGTAAAGACAAATAACGGAATGATAGGTGTGAGGCCCGACAGCAGTTCAGTAAAGTCGATAATGGAGTATGCACATCAGAATGGTCTGGCAACCGGTATTATAAGCACNAGCTCTGTTACTCATGCCACACCGGCTTCATTTGTAGCTCATAATTCAGGCAGAGGAAACTANGAAGATATAGCGAAAGATTTTCTGAACGGAACAATTGACATTTTTATGGGAGGCGGAGAAGATCACTTTCGTAATAGAAAGGATGGAANTGATTTAACTATAATCCTTAAAGATCAGGGTTACAGTATAGTCTGTACCCTTGACGAATTGAAAAAAACAGATTCCAAAAAGGTTGCCGGACTTCTTGCGAAGGTTCATATGCAAAAAGCATCAGAAGGAAGAGCTGGTGCTCTTGAAGTGATGACCCGGAAAGCAATTGAAACATTAAGCAGGAATAAAAAAGGATTTGTTCTTATGGTAGAGGGATCGATGATTGACTGGGGAGCGCATGAGCAGAAAATTGATTACNTTACTTCTGAGGTTATCGACTTCGATCAAGCTGTTGGTGTTGCAAGGGATTANGCTTCAAAAAACACTAACACTCTTGTAGTGGTTACTGCTGATCATGAAACAGGCGGGCTCGTACTTGCCGGTGGAAGTATCTCAGATCACAAAGTTGTGGCTAAATTTTCAGGAGCTGATCATTCCGGCGTGATGGTGCCTATTTTTTCATATGGACCCGGAGCAGAACGATTCTCCGGAATTCATGAAAATACCTTTTTCCTCGATGAATTTCTGAATTTGCTTCGGTTAGAAAAGTAAAGTTAAGTTAAATAACTTTGCATCAAATGAAAACAGTATCTGAAAATGAATCATCAGGGGGTAAGCTTCCACTTGTGGAAGAGTTTTTTACCCTGCAGGGAGAGGGATATCAAACCGGCCGTGCAGCATACTTTATAAGAATAGGCGGTTGTGATGTAGGATGTAGCTGGTGTGATTCAAGATTTTCGTGGAACCCTGCTATCCATCCTCTGATCGATACTGACGAAATAATCAGTCATGTAACCAAATCTGGCACAGATTCTGTTGTTGTGACAGGAGGGGAGCCACTCATGTGGAACCTTGATTATTTATGTAAAGAATTGAAAGAGAGAAATATAAATACATTTATTGAAACATCAGGAGCATATCCCTTAAGCGGGATATGGGACTGGATATGTCTTTCGCCCAAACGAAATATGCCACCTGTTGGTGATATTTGTACTGTAGCAAACGAACTTAAAGTGATTATACAGGATAAGAGCGACTTCATCTGGGCCGAAAAGTACCGGGAAACTGTTTCATCGGAGTGCAGGCTATTTCTTCAACCTGAATGGAGCAGGTTTGAACTCATTATTCCCGAGATTGTTGAATATGTAAAGAATCATCCTTACTGGAGAGTATCGTTACAGGTTCATAAATATATGCACATTCCATAAACTTATGATGAAGAATCTTATAACCATATCATTCTTTATTATTCTAATCTTATTGGTACAACCGGGTTTGGCGCAGGGATATCATACTAATTCAAATAAAGCCCTTAAACTTTATAAAGAAGGAACTTCAGCATTTGATTTCTTTGATTTTACTACTGCTGAAAATAGTTTAACTGAAGCAGTCACTATTGATAACAACTTTTTTGAGGCACATATGATGCTGGGAGAGATGTATATAAAACTCAGGAAGTTTTCTGAAGCTGCCTCACATTACAGAAAAGCAGTTAAAATAGATTCTCTGTTTTTTAAACCTGTATTTTTCAGTTTGGCTAATGCTGAGATGATGTCGGGGGATTACCCTGGCGCACTTGTTCATTATAATGTTTACCTGGCTCAATCAGGAATGTCAGAAAAGAACAGAATTTCTGCAGTGAAAAATGCCAGGAATTGTGAGTATGCTGTCAAAGCAATGAAGGAACCGGTACAGTTCAATCCGGTTAATCTGGGTAGTTCAATTAATACCACAAATGATGAATATTGGCCCTCTATTACTGCTGATGGTCAGACTATTATGTTCACCAGACAACCAAATGCAGCAAACAATCCGGAATTTGCCGGCATAGCCAAAGAGGATTTTTATATCAGTTATCTTTCCGATAGTAAATGGCAGAAGGCGTTTAATGCAGGTCCCCCTCTGAATACTCCTGAGAATGAGGGCGCTCAAACACTATCCTCAAATGGCAATTATATGTATTTTACTGGATGTGATCGACCGGGTGGACTAGGGAGCTGTGACCTCTATTTTTCATATTTAAGTAACGGAAAGTGGTCTGATCCTGTTAATCTCGGGCCTCCGGTAAATACTTCGCATTGGGAGTCCACCCCTTCAATAAGTGCAGATGGAAGAATCCTGTTCTTTGCAAGCAGCAGGTCTGGTGGATTTGGGGGGAAGGACCTTTGGTACACTACAATGAATAACAATAACGAATGGTCATTCCCTGTTAATATGGGAAAAACTATCAATTCCCCAGGTGATGAAATGTCACCTTTTATTCATTTCGACGGAAAAACCCTCTATTTTGCTTCTGACGGACGAATTGGAATGGGAGGATTTGATATCTATTATACAAGGAAGATAAACGACAGTACCTGGTCGGAACCACAAAACCTGGGTTATCCTATAAATACATATAATGATGAAATGGGACTCATTATTGAGTCGGGTGGTGAGAAGGCATATTTCTCAGCAATAAGAGATAAAGCTGACGGAAAGGATATCTTTTATTTCAACCTGTATGAATCCGCCAGACCAAATCCGGTATCCTACCTGAAAGGGAAAGTTTATGACAAAGAAACAGGGAAGTTGTTAAGGGCAGAATATGAGCTTATCAATCTTTCAACTAATAAAGTTTCAATGAAAAGCTCAACNGATGAATATGGCAACTTTCTGATATGTCTTCCTTCCGGTTTTAATTATGGNATAAATGTCAGCAAACCTGGTTATCTCTTTTATTCTGAGACATTTCTGTTCGAAGGTGAGCACCCTGTTCAGGAACCTTTAATAAAAAGGATAATTCTGAATCCGATAAAGGTAGGAGAGAAGATGCAGCTCTCAAATGTTTTTTACGAAGTTGATTCGTGGCAGCTGAAGAAAGAATCAATGACTGAATTGGATAATCTCGCAGTGCTTCTATCGGAAAACAAGGAACTCAGAATGGAGATAGGAGGGTATACAGATTCTACAGGCACAGATCAATATAACCTGGGCTTATCTGAAAAAAGAGCTCTCTCAGTAGTTAACTATCTGATTAGTAAAGGTATTTTATCTGACAGACTTAANTATAAAGGTTATGGAAATACCTCTCCCAAAGGAGATAACATAACTGTTGAAGGAAGAAAATTAAACAGAAGNACTGAAGCGAAAGTTCTTGAACCTAANAAATAGAATGGCTGTCCATTGGTGAGACAGCCATTCATACCTCATGCTGATTGCATTGAAACATTGAGACTAAGATCTTTATACATAATACATCAGATAGCAATCATGGTGTTTATGTAATTAATATTATGTGAGTTGGTGGCTTCAACTATTTTAGCTGGGATTGAAAAATAAATGCCGGCACCTGTCATCCCATTACATTCAATCCATACGGTACCATCCAACATCTGAATAAGCTTCTTGGCCAGGATTAAATTGATAGCGGTATGCGTATCATTGTGAAATTTAAGAGATTCATTCAGATCTTCTGTATGAAGAAATTCTTTGCATTTGAAATAACCCTGGCCGGAGTCAAGAATATAGAAGGTGATTTTTCCCTCCTTATAGAAGTACCCAATCTTAATATATCCAGAATTTGTGTTTATAATTGAATTCTTAAACAAACAGTTAATTATCCTGAATATCTTGTTTTTATCAATACTAACTTCGATCGAATTAGAATACTGAATCTCGGTTACTAGCTCTATTTTGTTATTGCATTCTTTCTTTAATTCTTCCCTGAATCCGGAAAACAGGTCATCGAGTACATTATCAAGATTGCAGTTTTTTTTGTCATTATTTGAACTGCCGGAATCAATTATTGCCGAATCAAGAAAACTGTCAAAAAGTTCAATAAGCTGTTCGCATGAACTAAGTATCTGACTGCTGAATTCCTCCCGATCGTTATCTGAACAACTGTTTTCTTTCATTAAAAATGAGAATGCGACAATTGCATTCATGTGTGTTCTCATTTCATGCGACATCCCTGTTATAAGAGTAGGGCAGGTTAATGTATCTGATTTCAATGAATTCATGTTTTGTACTGAATCGTTGAATTTAAATTGAGAACCATCGACTAAATTCTTTTCATTATCCGGAAGATCAAACATTCTAAATGTATTTGTGGGTTTACTCAACTATTTCAACTTCCTGATAATCTGTTTAGCATCCTTACTGTAAATTCCTTCTTCATTTTTTACTTTATTCAGGAGTGTAATTGCTTTCTCTTTCTCACCGGTCTTTACCAGGCATAAAGCAAGATACCATTCAGCTGTTTCAATGAAAAGGTTATTATTATCACTTATTACAGTAACAAATGACTGTTTCGCTTCCGGATATTTTTTATCTTCAAAATTAGACACCCCACTTAAAAGGACTGATTGCATATCTTTCGGATTGCTCTCAATTACTTTGCTAAATAATGTCGCAGCCCTGGCATAGTCGCTTGTATTGTAGAACTCCAGGGCAAGTACAAAATCAGGGTTTGACTGTGATGAACCTGATCTCTGTGAAGCCGGCGCCTGGTAAGTCTTATAATAGTTTTCTATTATTTGATCACTGCTTAGACTTTTGCCGTTAAAAAGTACAATGCTTCCGATTATTGCCAGTCCGGCAATTGCTGCAGCATACCTGATGTAGACAGGTTTTCTGGAACTTCTTTTTGGTATATCTGATGCTCTCTTTCTTTCTATTTCCGAAAGCTTATTTCTGAGAGAAACAATGCTTTGCTCCTTTAGAATATCATCGGTATGTTTCCTCAGGAGAACTTCCTTACGAAGCTTTTCATTGCCATCAAGTTCCTTCTGGAACCATTGTATTTCAGCATCACTCATCTCCCCGGCATTATACCTTTCGATGAAATATGAAAAATCTATTGTTTTCATAAAATTAAATTTTACTTTGTTATTCGAATTTCTGGTCAACTCATAAAATCCTGCAAATTAATAATTTAAGATTTATTAATTAGTTTATAATCAGTATATTAACAAAGATCCAGGTCGATCATTATTTATCTTCATTCTTTTTGAAATATCACTAAGCAACAAAAAAATAAATATTCTCCTCTTCTGTTTTAAAGAGAATGCCTTAAAATCTTATTATATCTTTGTAGGAGGCTGCGTTGGTTTAACGATCGGGTCACTTTCTCCGCCGCGTACATTTATCATCTCATCAACTGTAAGAATATACTCCTCGAATTTAGCTTTGAATAATTCCAGATCAGTAGTTTTCATCTTCTTTTATTTTTTAAAGTTAGGTTTAGATCAGTTGGTAATTGATTACCTTTTCTACTGCTACATGTCGGAATGTGTCATTTTGTGACATGAAAAAATCAACTATTCTTAAAATATTTTTTAAAATTCACTAAATCAGCAACTTACAGATCGGGAGATTTTATTCTAAAAATTGGTTTTGATTTGGTTTTGTTGTCTTTTAAGAGGATATTTACGGGACTTTATAAGAAAAATGCAGCTATTTTTCATGTCAGGGGGAGATCAACATTCAAAACTTCTCATAATATGCCTGTTTTTTTCATTGTGTATAACCACAGTGGAATTAAGAGGAATTGATACTTCGCGTGATATGATCTGGAATATTTCTGCCAGACAGATTATTGAGAATACGAATTACAATGATCCCGGTAATGAAATTAAAGAATTGAATTCTGCATTAGGAAGTTTTCTGATAATATATGATACTATAAATGCCAGACCATTAATCTATAAAATTCTAAGATTAATCAGGAGTAATACAGAGGATTTTAATGTTGCAGCTGAATCATATTATTTCATTGGTATCTACTATTCGTTCATAAAAAAATTCAATGAATCAATCAAATATTTGCAGCAATCTTTAATTTTTAAAGAAAGGCTTAATGAGTATGATTTAAGGTATGCTAAAACTCTTTATAATCTTGGTGTTGCATATCATGGTGTCGGTAATTTCGGTCTGTTTCTCAGTTATACCATAAAAACTCTTGAGATATACAGGAAATTATATGGTGAATCAAACATTGAATTATTAGTAGATTCCTATTCAAATCTGTCAATTGCTTATATTGAACTTCAGGAATATGAAAATGCGATTGATAATACAAATACAGCAATTAAACTGGCAAATGATAACACAGGTAAGGTTACTCCACCGATTCTGGCAAATCTTTATATTAACCTGGGTGTATGCTATTGCCGGATCTCCGACTATTCCAAAGCAAAACTGTATCTTGATAAAGCTGAGTCGATTTATGAAACTTTACCANTTAATGCGAATGATGACTATGTAAATTTGCTGAATAGTCTTGCAATATCCTGTGGGGCACTTGGTCTTACTGAAATGGAAGGGAAGTATTATGAGCGGGGAATTGCTCTTGCTGAATCGGGTAACTCTCCATTAGCTTTTAACCTTGTAAATAGTTATGCTATCGTTTTGGGTAAGGCAGGGAAAATAAATGAAGGTGCTGAATTGCTTGCAGGTGCCCTGAGAAGAGCTGAATTAAGGTATGGAAAAAGCTCAAGAAACTACTATGACGTTCTCAAAGACTACGCAGATTTCCTCAGGGAATACAGGGTAGATATTGAAAAATCACTTGAAAATTATCTCAGCTGTGTGGAATTCCTTTACAGAAATGAACAGGATAAAACACTAAGAACATCTGTCTATGAGGGATATTCTCAAACACTAACAATGGCTGGTGACCCATGGAAAGGACTGAAGGTAATTCAATCATTACTTTATCCTGACACAAAAGATGACTCTTTTTCAGTTCTGCTTAAAAATCCTGCAATTGATTCAATTAAGATAGATAAGAATACTCTGACTATCCTCAGGATAAAATACGGGATATTATGGGATATTTACAAAAAAACGCCAGATGATCAGATTATTGAAGCTGTGTCGAACACTTCCGAACTAATTGTTTCTCTGCTTGAAAAACTAAGAATAAACATCAATGAAGAAGACAGCAGGCTTGTTCTTGGTGATAAATACCGGAATTCGTATTTTAATGCGGTTCGTGATTTTAATCTTCTTTTCAATAAAACCGGTGACACCAGGTTTCTTGAAAAAGCATTTGAATTCTCTGAAAAAAGCAAAGTTGCCGGATTACTAACTTCGACACGTGAACTGAAAGCAACACAATTTCACATACCTGCAGACTTAGGAGATTTGGAAGCAAGAATCCAGAGAGATATCAGTATCCTTAATGTGAAAATATATGATGAATGGAAAAATGCAAATCCGGATTTATCACTAATAAGTACATGGAGAGAGAGTCTGATTGAGAATACCCGGGTGAGAGATTCTCTGATAAGTGTTTTTGAAAAACAATATCCTGAATACTACACTATCAGATATAACACTCAGGTTGCCAGACTTAAAGATGTTCCGGATATTATAGGCCGAAATATGAATTATTTAAATTATGTTGTGTCAGATACTTTGATATATATATTCATTGTCAACCGGAAACACACAAAACTTCTTCCAATTTCTATCGATTCTGCTTTTTTTGATGACATCAGGAAATTCAGAAAACTATTGCAATATCCTTCACCTTCAGACAATGCACGTTCGGTATTTATTGATTATCAGACAATTGGAATCAGATTATATAAAACGCTTATAGAACCTGTCAGTAAATACCTTATTTCAGATAATATAGTGATCTCACCTGATAACACTCTTTCATACCTCCCTTTTGAAGCTCTCCCTGTCTCATGTACAACAGATAAAAAATTGTTATACAGGAACTTAAAGTATGTAATGGATATCCTCGATGTTTCCTACACTTATTCTGCAACGTTCCTGGCAGAATCTGTGAAAAAAGGCTATAAAGGATGGAGCAATAAAGCAATTGCATTTGCACCTGATTATCCTGAACCTATTGATGTAGAGAAAGTCCTGATGAATCGTCAATCTGAAACAGGGGTACTGCATGATCTTCCTTATGCAAGATTGGAGGCAGAATTTGTATCAGATATAACACATGGGAAACTTTATGCAAATGACAGAGCCAGAGAATCGACATTTAAAAATGAAGCAGGGAATTATGACATTATTCACCTTGCGATGCATACTCTGCTGAACGATAAAGATCCAATGCGGTCAACATTAATATTCAGCAGGAAGGACAGTGTTGAAGATGGCTTGCTTAAGGCTTATGAAATTTATGGTATTCCTTTGAAAGCAAAGATGGTTGTACTCAGTTCATGTAATACAGGTTCAGGCCTGATGTCATCAGGTGAGGGAATTCTCAGTCTGGCCAGAGGATTCATCTATTCCGGCAGTCAGTCGGTAGTTATGTCTATGTGGGAAATTGAAGACAGGTCCGGTACTGAAATCGTTAAGATGTTCTATGAAAATCTTAAAAAAGGTTATTCTAAAAGTGCTTCATTACGAAAAGCCAGGATCAAATATTTGCATAATGCAGACCAGTTAAGATCGCATCCGTACTTTTGGGCCTCAATGGTGGTTTATGGCGATAATTCTTCACTTTATTTCACTAAATACCTGATTATAACCCTTCTGTTAGCAGTATTTATAACCTGTATTTATATAATGGTTTATTTAAGAAAGCGCAGGTATTCCTGATATTCAGGATCTTCTTTTACTATTTCAAGAAGAGTCTCTTTACACAGATATTTTTTTCTCCTGGCATATGTATCATTCTTGAGGTTCATTTCTTTTGCTATTTCATCAAAAGACATTCCCTCAGAGAAGAGATTCAGAACTCTTTGCTGATCGGGTTTAAGTTTTTGAAATGCCCTGCTGACAATCCTCTCAAGAGTGGGATCATTTGTTGCATCCTTCTCTTCTTCATCAGAAATATCGAATTCCAGTTCAGTTGTTTTTTGTTTTTTTCTGAGATTTGCGTTCCAGACGTTTCGTGCAATACCAAAAAAATAGCCTTTCAGATCAGTTGTCAGATTCAGCTTTTCTTCTGTTATCTGACGGTAAAGTATTATTATCGAATCCTGAAACACGTCTGATACGTCCTGTGATGTTCCACTGTTATCAAAGACATAACTTCTGACAACAGGAAAATAACTATCATATAGCCAATTCAGGATCTTATCATCCTGTTTTTGCACTCCTTCAATTATTGCTATATCAGAAAATTTTTTAAACAACCCCTTTTGATTTGAAGAATCAGTTGGTAAATATAGTATTTCCAAAAATCCAAATCTACTTTATAATCATGATGGTTTTGTTTTTGAAAGAAACCAACTCGTTTCTTTAACAAAATATAAATATCTTTACTCACTATAATTACATTTTTCTGAAACTGCAAATGTCTTTTCCCTTTGTAAAACAACCTGATGCAATGGATTGCGGACCTGCATGCCTTAAGATGGTATCAGGTTTTTACAAAATGAGTTTTTCACTTGAATCACTCAGAAAAAGATGCTACATAACCAGGGAAGGTGTTTCGTTCCTTGGACTTTCAGAAGCGGCAGATTCGCTGGGATTCAGGACAATAGGAGTAAAGATCTCTTTCGAAATATTGAAGGACAATGTTCCCTTGCCATGTATTGTACATTGGCGCCAAAAACATTTTATTGTCGTTTACAAGATAAAGGATGATAAAATCTGGGTTGCCGATCCTGCTGTAGGCCTTGTAAAATTTGAACGAGAGGAATTCATACGAAACTGGGCATCAACTGTTGCTGATGGCAAACCGGCTGGTCTTGTTCTTATTATAGAACCAACACCTGCTCTTTTTGAGAATGAAAATGAGAAGGAAAAAAGCAATGGTTTTAAATTCCTGTTTAAGTACTTCAGACTTTACAGAAGATATTTCTTTCAACTGATTCTTGGACTATTTCTTGGAAGTTGTATTCAACTTGTTATCCCTTTTCTTACACAATCAATAATTGATATAGGTCTGAATAATAATGATATTGGATTTATTTACCTGATATTATTTGCCCAGCTGGCCCTTCTGATCGGCAGGATGTCGGTTGAATTTATCAGAGGTTGGTTACTGCTTCATATAGGGGCAAGGGTAAATGTTGCTGTTATATCAGGTTTCCTTCAAAAACTGATGTCACTTCCTATTGCTTTTTTTGATACAAAACTGACAGGAGATATACTTCAGCGGATTGAGGATAATAACAGGATTGAAGAATTTCTGACTTCAGCAAGTTTAAATATTCTGTTCTCTTTCTTCAATCTTGTGATATTTGGAATTGTTCTTGCAATATTCAGCACAAAAATTCTGATGCTGTACATTGCCGGTTCGTTTTTATACATAATATGGGTTTCCCTTTTTATGAAATCAAGGGCAAGGCTTGATCATCAGCGTTTTAAGAAGATGTCTGAATCCGGTTCCAAACTCATAAATGTTATTAATGGCATGCAGGAGATTAAACTCACACAAAGTGAATTAAGCATGCGCTGGGATTGGGAAAACCTCCAGGCATCCCTGTTCCGCCTGAAAGTTAAAGGATTAAGTATTATCCAGTATCAGTCGGCAGGTGCTACATTTATTAATGAGGTAACAAATGTATTAATAACAATTGTTGCAGCCACAGCTGTGCTGAAAATGGATATGACACTTGGTACGATGCTCGCCGTCCAGTTTATTATCGGTCAGCTTAATGTGCCTGTTAATCAGATTATTGGATTCTTCAGGATGTCACAGGATGCAGGGATGAGTCTTGACAGACTTGCCGAGGTGCATCAGATGGATGATGAAGAACCGAATCCGGAAATGAAAGTCAGAAAACTTCCCGATAAAAAGGACATATATATTAATAACTTATCATATCAGTATGAGGGGCCCCGTTCACCATTTGCACTCAAAGATGTAGACATGTTTATCGAGGAAAATAAGATCACCGCTATTGTCGGTACAAGCGGAAGCGGGAAGACAACTTTACTAAAGATGATCCTTGGATTCTATCAGCCTGTTAATGGTGAAATTCTCATTGGAGATACAAGACTTTCAAATATCAGTCTTAAAATATGGAGGGAAAAGGTCGGAGCTGTAATGCAGGATGGCTATTTATTCCCTGATACAATTGCCGCCAACATTGCTCCGGGAAATGAAGAAATCAATGAAGAAAAACTTGTTAAAGCTGTGGAGATTGCCAGTATCAGAGGATTTATTGAATCACTACCACTTGGATACAATACAAAGATAGGTACTAACGGGCATGGTTTGAGTGAAGGCCAGAAACAACGACTTTTAATTGCCAGAGTTATTTACAAAAATCCTGATGTGATTATCTTCGATGAAGCGACAAACTCTCTGGATGCAAACAATGAAAAAGTAATTGTTGAAAATCTGACTGAGTTTTTTGAAGGCAAGACAGTAATTGTTGTTGCTCACAGACTCAGTACAGTTAAAGGTGCAGATAAAATCGTTGTTCTCGACGGAGGAAGAATTATTGAAACTGGCACACATGAATCACTGATAAATAAAAAAGGTGCCTACTTTAACCTGGTAAAGAATCAACTTGAACTTGGAAAATAAACGTTTTGATGAAGGAGAATAAACCTGAAATATTATATTCCGACACAGTTAAGGAAATTATGGGTAATCCTCCTGGCAGGATTCTGAGGTGGGGAAACTTTGTTCTTTTATCTGCCTTTATTCTTTTTATTTTTTTTGCATGGTTAATAAAATATCCCGATGCAATTCCATCACCCATAGAAATTACAACAGTTAACCCGCCTGTAACTCTGGCGGCAAAAATTACCGGACGCATCAAGAATATTTATATTAATGAAAAAGATAAAGTATCATCAGGACAGTTACTTGCAGTGATGGAGACCACTGCATCAATGTCAAAAATTGAATTGCTTTCCAAGATGATTGACACAATAAAGAAACCTGAAACATTATCCCCGGAATCTCTAAGTGAATTGACTGAACTAGGTGAAATTCAGAACTACTACGGTTCCTTTTTGAAAAGTCTGTCTGATCTGACCACATACACCAGGAATGATTTTTACGGTAACAAAGTAAGATCTGTTACTGATGAGATAAACGGTATTATAGAATATATTGACAGATTGATTGTTAAGGAAAGGTTGTATTCTGAAAAACAGAAACTTGAGGAAAAGAAATTCAGCAGAGACTCATCATTGTATGCATCAAAGGTCATTTCTGAAAGTGATCTTGAAAAATCACATCAGGCTCTGATAAGTCTTAATATTGAGTTGCAGCAGGTGCGAATTGATCATGCTGCAAAATCGATTGAGATGGCTGAGAAACGTCAGCTTCTACAGGATTACAGGATAAACCGTATCGAAGAAGGGGATAAACTGACCTCCGCCCTGAGCGAGTCATTCCTTAATCTTAAGGCACAGTTATATATCTGGAAAAACAATTATCTTCTCACTTCACCAATTGAAGGTATTGTTTCTTTCACGAAGTTCTGGAGCAAAAACCAAACTGTCCTTAAAGATGAACCTGTGATTAGTGTTGTACCTCTCGAGACGGGCAGATTTTTGGGCAGAATAAATCTTAAAATGCTGCGTTCAGGGAAAGTAGATACAGGCCAGGTTGTAAATATCAAGCTTAGCGGTTATCCCTATTTGGAATATGGAATGGTAAGGGGGACAGTAAAATCCAAGTCACTTGTCCCTTCAGGTGATGCCTATATAATTGAAATTGATCTTCCTCAGGGACTGACTACTCTTTACGGTAAAAAGCTTGAGTTTACTCAGAATATGCAGGGTACAGCAGAAATCATAACTGATGATGTACGACTTCTTCAAAAGATTGTAAACCCTTTCAGGTTCCTTATATCTAAAAATAAGAGGTGATCCTTAATTATTTTTTGGAATAGGGCTCGTATTCATCATCCTTTGAGGTAGATGGAAAACCTGTCCCGTCAGAAGGCTTCTTAACAGAACCTGATTTTCCTTTATCTTTCTTTATATATTTCTGATATAATCTTACTGCCAGAAATGCCATTGCAGCAGAAAAAAGTATGATTTGAGTTTTGTCCATTTTGTTAACAGTTAAGGTGAATAAGTTTAATTCATTCGTAAAGGTTATGATAATTTTTTAAAAATAAAATTTATGCATTTAAGGTATGTTTATGACTTTACAGAAAAGAGTTCTTTGAAGCAATATGTGTTTAATGATGAATGTAACATTTTGTCTTAATGTCTGATTCTCACATTTATTTATGATAAAACTTTGAGTATTATTAAATATTTCAATATTTTCGTACTCTGAAAATTCCATGGCTTTTCATGGAAAGAATTCTGTTAAAGAGCTGAACTATAAAAGGATTGATTATGACCAAGAAAAATCCGGATGACTCTGTTCGTAAAGAACAACGCGTGACTGAAGAAAATGCCACCGTATACGAGGATGCCACACAAGCGAAAACCGCGCAAGAACCTGACTCTCTGGAAACTGAAAAGATTGAGGAAGTCATTGAAAATGAAGAACATAAGCTAGAAGAGATACCTGAAGTCAAGTCTGAAGAAGAGGTAACCGATGCAGAAGAAGTACACGATTTCGGAGATATAGAGCTTCCTCCGGTTGATTATTCGGGGTATACAAAGCATGAACTGGTTGAAACTCTGGGTCTTATTATTGAAAATCGTGCTCCGGCTGAAATCAGGGATGATGTGGAACGGATTAAAATCCTTTTTTATAAGAAATTAAAACAGGACGCTGATGAACGCAAGGCAAAGTTCCTTGAAGGCGGTGGTAAAATTGAAGAATACAGGGCCTGGGTTGATTCTGATGATGCCAGGGTTAAGAGTATTCTAGAAAAATATAAGGAGAAAAAAACAGATTATAATAAGATTCAGGAAGCTGAAAAATATGAGAATCTAAAGAAAAAATATGATATAATTGATAAGATCAAGGATCTTGTAAACAGGGAAGAATCAATAAATAAAACATTTCATGACTTCCGATCGTTACAGAATGACTGGCATTCTATTGGTGTTGTTCCTCAGACCTCATTAAAAGATCTGTGGGAAAACTATCATCATTATGTTGAGATCTTCTACGATTATATTAAGATAAATAAGGAATTAAGGGATCTTGACCTTAAGAAAAACCTTGAATCCAAGGTCTTACTATGTGAGAAAGCCGAAGAACTCCTGCTTGAGCCTAATCCTGTAAATGCTTTCAGATCGTTGCAGGATTTTCACAATATGTGGCGCGAAATCGGACCGGTCCCTCAGGAATCAAAAAATGAAATATGGGAGAGATTTAAAGAAGCTACATCGCAGATCAATAAAAGACATCATGAATATTTTGAAAAACAGAAGGATGACCAGAGGAAGAATCTCGATGCAAAAATAGCTCTTTGTGAGGAAGTCGAAGCAATTAACCTGCTGGAAATGAAAAATTTCAAAGATTTTGATGAAAGAGCTTTGAAGGTAGTAGAATTGCAGAAAATCTGGCGGACAATTGGTTTTGCTCCCAAAAAGCAAAACAATAAGGTATATCAGAGGTTCAGGGATGCATGTGATGCTTTCTTTGAAAAGAAAAGAGGCTTCTATTCTGATAATAAGGAAATTCAATTGAATAATCTTCAGCTTAAAACTGAATTGTGCGTGCAGGCTGAAGCATTGCAGGAAAGTACAGACTGGAAAGCTACATCTGATGCCCTTATTAAACTTCAGAAAGAATGGAAAGATATAGGCCCGGTACCGCGGAAACAATCGGAGAGGAGCTGGAAAAGATTCAGGAAAGCGTGCGATCATTTCTTCAACAAGAAGTCTGAATTTTTTGCTAACCTTGATACCTCATATGAGGATAATCTGAAAGCGAAACTGGCTATTATTGCGGAACTTGAAAAATTTGAACCTGGCTCTGATGTACAGGCTGCATTTGAAAGACTTAAAGAACTTCAGCGTAAATGGACCGATATAGGTTTTGTTCCGTTTAACATGAAAGATGAGATTACCAATAAGTATCGCAATGCACTGAATAAAGAGTTTGATAAGCTTAAGATCGGTGATGATGATAAGAGTATTCTTAAATATAAAACCAAGCTCGATAATCTCAAGGCAAATCCGAAAGCTTCAAGAAAAGTTAGGAATGAACGCGATAAGTTCTTTACCAAGATTAAACAATTGGAAGGCGATATAGTCTTGTGGGAAAATAATATTGGTTTTTTTGCAAAGTCAACAAATGCTGATACAATGATCAGGGAAGTTGAAGAAAAAATCGAGAGTGCCAAGAAGATGATTAAAACTCTTGAAGAAAAAGTCAAGATGATAGACAATTCAGGTCTCGATGATTAATTTGAACGATATCAGATAGTTAAATAAAAACTTTTTTGCATTGACAGACGTTAAGTACGTATTCGTTACAGGTGGAGTAACATCCTCATTGGGTAAAGGGATTATTTCTGCCTCGCTTGCTAAATTATTGCAGGCAAGAGGCTATTCTGTAACTATTCAGAAGCTTGACCCATATATAAATGTTGATCCTGGAACACTTAACCCTTATGAACATGGTGAGTGTTATGTAACTCTTGATGGAGCCGAAACTGATCTCGACCTCGGGCATTATGAAAGGTTTCTGAATGTCCCTACGAGCCAGGCGAATAACGTAACTACAGGCAGAATATATCAATCTGTTATTAATAAGGAGCGTAAGGGCGATTACCTCGGGAAAACTGTCCAGGTAATTCCTCATATCACTGATGAGATAAAACGAAGAATAAAACTNGTNGCCTCAGGCAATAANTTTGATATTGTTATAACAGAGATCGGAGGAACTGTCGGTGATATTGAATCATTACCCTACATTGAATCGGTCCGTCAGTTGAAATGGGAACTTGGAGCTCAGAATTGTATTGTAATACATCTCACTCTTGTTCCTTATCTTTCTTCTACTGGGGAATCGAAAACAAAACCGACTCAGCATTCCGTGAAGGAGCTTCTTGAAACAGGAATTCAGCCTGATTTATTAGTGCTCAGAACTGAAAGACACCTGAATGAGGACCTGAAAAGAAAAGTAGCTCTTTTTTGCAACGTTGAAGAAACTGCTGTAATTGAGTCAGTTGATGTTTCTACAATTTACGAAGTACCAATTAAGATGCTTGAACAGGGACTTGACAAAACTGTTTTAAGAAAACTTGCTCTTCCGGTTGATCCGGAACCACCTTTGACAGAATGGAGAGAATTCCTGACCAAACTTAAGAATCCAAAGCATTCAATAAAAATAGGCCTGGTCGGAAAATATGTTGAGCTTCCTGACGCTTATAAATCAATTGCTGAATCATTCATACACAGCGGTGCTATGAATGAATGCGAAATAGATGTGGAATATATTCATTCTGAGGATATTACTGAGAAGAATGTTGTCGACAGGCTGAGTGGTTTTAATGGAATCCTGGTTGCACCCGGTTTTGGATCAAGAGGAATTGAGGGCAAAATCCTTACTGCAAAATATGCCAGGGAAAACAATGTGCCATTTTTCGGAATATGCCTGGGAATGCAATGTGCAGTGATTGAATTTGCAAGAAATGTTCTTAATCTGGAAGGGGCACATTCCACCGAAATCAATCATAAGACAAAATTTCCGGTAATTGACCTGATGGAGGAACAAAAAAGCATAATAGACAAGGGAGGAACAATGCGGCTGGGAGGATATAAATGTATTATAAGCAAAGATTCAAAATCTTTTGAAGCATACGGAAAAACAGATATAGTTGAGAGACACAGGCACAGGTATGAATTCAACGATAAATTTCTAAATGATTTCAAGAACAATGGCATGATCCCTGTTGGTATAAATCCTGAATCAAACCTTGTTGAGATAATCGAGATACCTGCTCATAAGTGGTTTGTCGGGGTTCAGTTCCATCCTGAATACAGCAGTACGGTTATAAATCCTCATCCTCTGTTTGTTAGTTTCATAAAAGCCTGCATTGGATAGAAGTGAGAGATGCAATATAATGCTTCTCAATGAAAAGATTCCAATCAAATTATAAATCAATAAGATAAATATTAATTAACCAGAAAGAATGGATAGAAATACAATTACAGGCATAATTCTCATTTTTGTTATTTTCATAGGATTCAGTATTTATAATAACAGTAGCCGCAATAAAAGTTATGTGAAAACTATTGAAGTTGCAGAATCTTATTATGCGAAGGGAGAACTGGAAAATGCAAGGGCAGAATATATTAATGCACTTCGTTATAAACCAAATGAACCGGTTGCGTTAGCCAAAGTAAACGAGCTAAATCTTAANCTGGGAATCGGAATTGTTGAACAAAAGGTTGATACGCTGAGTTCAAAACAACAAACAACTGCAAGACAGATACCTGTTACGGTAACTTCATCGGCCGATAATAGCCAGTATGGAGTGTTTTCAAATTCAGCAAAAGGAGAAAATGGATTCCTGACTCTTGAAAACAACAAGGTTGAACTCAAAATATCACTAAAAGGAGGAAGAGTATATTCTGCAAGATTGAAGGATTATAAAACCTTTGATGCGAGACCTCTGTTTCTGTTTTCAGGTGATTCAACTGTATTCGGGTTTAACTTTTTTACGACCGACAATAAGGCTGTTCAGACTAACAACCTCTACTTTAAACCAGTTTCTGAACAGAAAATTTATATAGTTGAGTCTCAACCTCAGAGTGTTGTTTTAAGGCTGGAAGCTGCTGAAGATAAATATATTGAATATAAATATACTCTCGCTCCTGACAAGTATATGGTTGAGTTCAATGTGACCTTTAAATCGATGGAAGGTATTATTGCGGCTAATCAGAATAATCTGACTTTAGATTGGAGAATGTATCTTCCTCAGCAGGAGAGAGGCAGGCAGAATGAAGAGACTTATTCCTGCATCAGATATAAATTTTTTCAGGATGATGTTGAAGATATGGGTCTGCGAACCACAAAAGATGAAAAGAAAGATATTACAACAAAACTCAGCTGGGTTGCCGTTCAGGATCAATTCTTTTCAACAGTTGTTGTAACTGATGACTACTTCCTGAATGGTTCTATTTCGTATACAAGAACACCTGCTTCCCCCAAATACATCAGAAATTATGCCTCTGAGATAGGAGTACCTTTTAATCTCAGTACTTCCAATATTATAAAAATGAAATTGTTCTACGGACCAAATTCAATTAATATACTGAAAAAAGAGGGCCTGCAGCTTGAAAAACTTGTATTCCTTGGAAGGAATATTATTAGTTGGATCAACAGGTTTGCTATTATTCCGATCTTCAACCTCCTGGATAATTATATTGGTAATTATGGTATTATCATTCTTATTCTGACAATCATTATCAAAATAGTATTATTCCCTCTTACTTTTAAATCATACCAGTCAACGGCAAAAATGCAGGTTTTGAAACCTCTTGTTGAGGAATTGGGAAAGAAATTTCCAAAGAAGGAAGATGCAATGAAAAAGCAGCAGGCAACAATGGATCTGTATAAGAGGGCTGGCGTGAACCCTATGGGAGGGTGTCTTCCAATGTTGCTTCAGATGCCTATCCTTTTTGCTATGTTCAGGTTTTTTCCTGTTTCTATTGAGCTCAGGCAGGAGCACTTTCTATGGGCTACTGACCTTTCTACTTATGACTCAATACTAACACTTCCATTTACAATTCCTATGTATGGAAACCATGTAAGTCTTTTTACCCTCCTAATGACTGCGTCTACATTGCTGACAATGAAAATGACCGGATCTTCTCCCGGATCTGATCAACCAGGAATGAAACTGATGATGTACATGATGCCAGTTATGTTCATGCTGATCCTTAATAACTTCTCTTCAGGACTGACATATTACTATTTCCTGGCTAATATGCTGACGTACGGGCAGAATATGCTTTCGAAGAGGTTTATAAACGCTGATGCCGTGCTGGCTACTCTGGAGGAGAATAAGAAAAAACCACTTAAGAAATCGAAATGGCAGCAGCGACTCGAGGCAGCTGCTAAACAAAGAGGTATTAATCCTCCTAAAAAGTAGATTTAAATTTGTTGTATATATTAAAAAGGTGTTGTAGTTTCAATACCTTTTTTTTTGAAAAGTTAAAATATATTAATTCATCTATCTGATTAAAAAAAAGTACTAAATTTATTTCTTCCAATTAATAGGGGAAATGGGGAAAAAATTTAAGAATAAAGATTTAGCCGCCAGGCTTGGGCTATCTGGTACTTTAGTATCACTGGTTCTCAATAATAAAGCCGACCAGCAGGGTATTCGTAAAGATACTCAGGAAAAAGTACTGCTTCTTGCGAAACAAATGGGGTACTTTGAATCTCAACATGAGAAAAATGAAATTTCACCAACTGAAGAAAAGCCCGGTGTTCTGGGGATGATTGTACCGTCCCTGAATGATCCTTTCGTAATTCAGATAACCCCATTTCTTCAGAAGGCATTTTCAAGTATTGGAGTCGGATTTTCAATTGTTACCAAAGATCCCGATGACCAGAGATACGATCGCCTTATAGGAGCATTTAAGAAATTTTATAGTGGTCTCATTCTTCTCAGTGACGCTGCAGATGAAAATACAATCAGAGCGCTCAGGACAACTGATTATCCATTTGTTCTGCTTGAAAAATCTGTCAAGACCTTAAGGTTGAATACCGTTTCGACAGACAATACTGCGGGAGCCAGCCTTATTGCTAATCATATCGACAAACTTTGTTACAAGAACATAATCATTGCTGCGGACAGGAAGACCTTCAGGACCGATTCGTTAGCAATTCAGGAAGTAATTGATGCATTGGGTCAGAAACCTTCAATTAACCGACCAGTTGTACTTGAACTGGATAGTCCGTTAGCTGATGATAAGATTGACTTTGAACAATTTGAAAAATTTCTCAGACCTCCCTACAGAGCCGATGCTATGATTGTTATGAATGCAAGTCTGGTATATCCTATTATGAACTTACTAAGGAGTAAGAAACTGAGAATTCCTCAGGATATAGCAGTAGTTTCGATGGAGGAGGGTATCGGATTTGATTTGATGTTTTCACCTGTGACCTGTTTGCGGAAACCTCTTTCAGGGATGTCCACCAAGGTTGCAAATATGATCTGGTCAGAAGTCAAAAACTCGGGGAAAGGCAAATTTAAAAGACAGGTAAATATTTCTCCCGAGCTTATTGTAAGAAATTCCTGTGGTACAATCTAAATATCAATTCTATGAAATTAGCCCTGAGAATTATCCTTGCGTTTTTAGTAACGCTCTCACTCGGTTGTGCCCGGAAACATCTCATTAATAATAAGGAATACAGGGAGATTGTTGAGAATGCCTTTGCTGAAAAAAAACAACTTGCCAGACATCGTGATACTGCCCTTTTTTCAGTTTTTGAAAAGAACCTTTCAGTTAAGCAGTCAGAAGCTCTGAAATTTCTTTATGCATTTATGCCTCTGAACGATCTGGCTGACTATAATGGCGATTTCTTTCTGGCTAATGCTGATATGGCATTGCGTACGATGAACGAAACTTCCTGGGGCAGGACTATCCCTCAGGATATTTTCCTTCATTATGTATTGCCATACAGGGTCAATAATGAAAATCTTGACTCGTTCAGAATTGTTTATTATAATGAAATTCTGGATCGTATTAATGGAAAAGAACTTCGCGATGCAGCACTTGAGATCAACCATTGGTGTCATGAGAAGGTTAGCTACCAACCGGCTGATATCAGAACTTCATCACCTATGAGTACAATTCTGTCGGCCAGGGGAAGATGCGGAGAAGAATCGACATTCACAGTCGCAGCGCTTCGCACTGCTGGAATTCCAGCACGACAGGTATATACACCACGATGGGCTCACAGTGATGACAACCACGCCTGGGTTGAAATCTGGGACAAAGGAGAATGGTATTACCTTGGTGCTTGTGAACCTGAACCTGTTCTCGACAATGGGTGGTTCACGGAGCCTGCAAGAAGAGCTATGATGGTTCATACAAAATCTTTTGGAGCACCTCTGGGAAACGAGAATTATATAAATATGCATAATGCTTTCACCGAGGTAAATAATCTTCCCAAATATGCTCTGACNAAAAGAATATTTGTNAAAATAGTGGACAAATCGGGAATAGCTGTCAGCAATGCAAATGTTGAATATCAACTTTATAACTATGCTGAATTTTACCCTATTGCAGTTGTTCCTACTAATGCAAAAGGATTAAGTCAACTCGAAACAGGATTAGGTGATCTTCTGATATGGGCATATAAAGGTAATGAATTCGGATATAGAAAAATATCGGTTTCAGAGACTGATACTCTGTTACTAGAACTTTCAGGAGAACCTGAAGTTAATTATAGTATTGATATGGATCTTAATGTTCCGGTTATCAGACCTCCTCTTCCCGTACCATCTGCTCAGATGGTTGGTCAGAATGCAATAAGGATAGCTGAAGAGAATTTAACCAGACAGAAATATATTGATACCTGGATGAATAAACAGGATGCAAAATTGCTCTCTGTTAAACTTGGAATTGATACCGGAAGAACTTCAGTGATTATTTCAAGAAGCATGGGCAATTATAAGGAAGTCAGCTCTTTTCTGGCAAAGACTCCTGATTCGCTTAGGAAAACAGCCCTGGAGATGCTTGAAATTCTTCCTGATAAAGACCTTCGTGATACGAAGGAGAAAATTCTTTCGGACCATATTAATAAAAGTCTAAGGGTTCCATGGTTATCCGGAGTTAATGGTGATGCCCTGTATTTAAANTATGTACTTAATCCAAGGATTGCTAATGAAAAGCTGGTTGCATGGCGCAGTTATTTCCTTAAGGAATTTGTTGTTCAGATGATTTCTGACTTTATAAATGATCCATTGCTTATTGTTAAATATCTGAATGAAAATATAAAGATCCTCAATGATGCAAATTATTATAAAACACCATTAACTCCTAACGGTGTTATCGAATTAAAAGTTTCAGATTCAGGTTCACGTTCAATCTGTTTTGTTGCTATCTGCCGGACACTTGGAATTCCTTCACGTCTTGAGCCCGGCAGTAATGTTCCACAATATTTCAGGAATGAAAAATGGAACGACATATATTTTTCTGACCAGGTCTCTCCTTCACAGAAAAAGGCTTTCGTCAGATTAATTACTTCAGAAACCAAACCTGTACCGGAATATTATACCCATTTCACAATCGCACGATTTGAAAATGGCCGCTACAATACCCTTGAATATGATTATAATAAGAAAGTAACAGATTTTAAGGAAGAGCTGGAACTCACACCAGGGAATTACATGATTGTGACTGGTAACAGGCTTATTGATAGTAAAATACTGTCAAATATTACATTTTTTAACCTTTCAGAAAACGAACATAAAACCATTGAGATAAGACTCAGGAAAGAGGTTCCAAATAATATTGCTTCAGGTACAATAGATCTGAAAAAAATCATTGACCTCTTTTATAATAAAAGTTGTACAAATGAAAGACTAACTAGCAGGGGAGTTGCTGTATTCTGGATTGAACCGGAAAAAGAACCAACAAAACATATATTCAATGATCTTCCGATTCTGAAGACGGAATTTGACTCATGGGGCGGATATTTTCTGTTTCTTTCGGGGTCACCAAAAGATAATGAGACATTCAGGCATGAAAACCTGAAGGGCTTACCCGCAAATATTCTGTTCGGTGTCGACAGCGGAATGGTGGTGTTGAAAGAAATAATGAAAAAGGTAGTCCCATCTGAAATAAGTTTTCCCTATCTGATAATGGCTGATAAAAATGGTAATATAACTTTCACTTCGGCCGGATACAGGATAGGTATCGGAGAACAAATTCTGAAACAGATAAAATAATTGAAGCCATCCTGGTTGCTTTTCCATTCTCAAATAGGATTACTGAGTACCCATTGTTAATAATTGTTGATATCTGTAAGAACAGGATAAGGTTTCATTTTAAAAAATAATTTATCTTTGTTTTGTTTTGGTGTTACAATGAAATACTTTTCATTGTAATGAAAAGGGAATGCGGTTTGAATCCGCAACAGTACCCGCTGCTGTGATGCCCGATCCCGCGTTTCGCGGGATGATGGTTTTATGAAATACCTGCCACTGTGACGTTTTTGGTTATGGGAAGGCTTCATAAATCCGGGATAAGTCAGAAGACCTGCCATACAATACTAATATTCAAGGCTTTCGGGAAAAAAAGCGCAGGATCATATATTGATTCCCCTCTTTAAATTTTCCCTGGTCATTGAATGTTGAATTAAATGGATGAAAGTATCTCATCCGGTGATTTTTAATATTGAACTGACTTATTGAAAGAAAGAGAGAACATTTGAAAAGATATCTAATATATTTTCTGATCCTCGTATCATTTCCCCTGAATGGACAGATTTATCATAATGATGACACTATAAGGATTAATGAAGTATTAATAACAGGGAACAAAAATAATTCAGAACCTCCGGGGTACAAGAAAAGTACGATTGATTCCGTTGTAATGGAGAATAACAGCCAGAGTAGTTTGTCCGAAATGCTTTCAGAAAAAACGAATATTTTCATAAAGAGCTATGGAATGGGTGGCATAGCGACTCCATCTTTCCGGGGGACAGGAGCAAGCCATACGCTTATAGACTGGAACGGAATAAATATAAATAGCCCGATGCTCGGACAGACGGATCTTTCGTTGATTCCGGCCGGACTTGTGGATGATATTCAGATATATTATGGTGGGGCTTCCATGTCGCTTGGCAGTGGTGGAATAGGTGGTATCATAAATCTGGGTACCAGGCCTGTGTGGAAAAAAGAGACTTCTTTTTCTCTGNGCAGCAGTTACGGAAGCTTNGGAAGATATTCCGGATTGCTTAAATTCAAAAGTGGAAATACAAATTTTCAGACTGTTACAAAGTTGTTTTTCCAATCTGCTGATAATGATTTCAGGTACCTTAATAATGCTTTAACTGCAATTCCGGTGTGGGAAACCAGGACTAATAGTCAGCTGAATCAGAAGGGCCTGCTCCAGGAAATTTATTACCGGAATACTAATAGCTTTGCATCAGTTAAAATCTGGTACCAGTCTGCAAACAGAAATCTTCCTGCAACTATGTTAACCCGGCAGCCAAATTCCTCCGAAAAGCAATTTGACGAATCGTTCCGCTCTTTATTGAATTATAACTTTCTTTATGGAAAATCTGATTTTTTTCTTACCGGAGCGTTACTTTTCAGCAGGTTGAATTATTCAAATAAACTTGTGTCAATAGACTCCCGTAATAGTTCGGAAACATCTGTTTTGAAAGCTGGTTTTAAGAGACCTCTGGCAGATAACATGGAACTCAAAGTGTTTCTGAATGAAGAGCTTAATGTGATTAAATCTAATAATTATCTTAAAAATACTTCAAGGAACACATTAGCGTTAACTGCATCTGCAGACAATAGAAATGATGGAAGGATTGGCACGCATATTCTTGTTCGGGAAATACTAGATAGAAACAGATTCCTGATACCTGATTTTTCTGCAGCAATTCAGTTCAGAATATTCGATGAAAAAGAATATTTTCTGAAGGGGAATATTTCCCGGAACTCCAAAATTCCAACTATGAATGAAATGTTCTGGTTGCCAGGAGGTAATCCTGATTTAAAAAACGAATATGCTTTCATATACGAGCTTATTTATGAAATGGATCAACCAATTTCGGCTCCATTGAAAATGAAATACGATCTGTCGGTATTCTCCAATAATATAAAGGACATGATCCTGTGGCATCCGGGTGAATATTCATACTGGACAGCTGACAATATTCAAAATGTTAAATCAGCAGGACTTGAATCATCATTCACAGTAGATTATTTTTTAAATAATATAACCTCAAGCTTGAGCGCCGGTTATTCTTTTACAAAAACAATATCCGCATCTTCAGCAACCTCTGACGAATTATCATCTGATAAACAGCTTATTTACATCCCAAGAAATCAGGCGAATGCCTCGTTCAGGCTATGTNTCAAAAACATTTATTCAATCTGGACAGCTAATTACACGGGCAAGAGATTTATAACTGCTGATAATTCAAGGTTTCTGCCAGATTATCTTCTAAATAATTTATGTACCGGAATTAAGCTTCATCGTAAAGGAGCTCTGATTGATATTAATTTAAATATTGAAAATCTATTTGATATTAATTATCAGTCAATTGCATATTACCCGTTGCCAGGGCGATACTTTTTAGCAAAGATTATTTTTCAATTATCTAAATAATTTAATATGAAGAATTTATTTAAAATTGTTTTTATTGCTGCCTTATTTGTATCATGTACAAAAATAGCTGATGTTCCATCTTCCAATTATTCTTTTGGTGGCGGCGTGTACATTGTAAATGAAGGAAATTTCAGAGCCGGAAACGGATCGCTTTCTTTCTTTTCGTACGACTCGCTGAAAATCTTTAATAATCTGTTCTCGGGTGCAAATGGCCGTCCACTGGGCGATGTGCCAAATTCAATTGTTGGTTATTCAGACAAACTATATATAGTTGTAAATAATTCAGGGAAAATAGAGGTACTTGATCATGTGTCGCTTGTTTCAAAAGCAACAATTACCGGGCTGAATTCGCCACGAAACATTGCAATAATTGATGATAATAAAGCATATGTTACCAGTATGTATTCCGACTCAGTTACAATTATAAATCTCTATAATAACACAATTGGAGGTTATATAAACATGCGCAGATCATCCGAAGCAATAATAGTCTCAGGAGGCAATGCGTATATATCAAACTGGGTGGGCGGAAAAGAAATCATGGTTATAAACACTATAAATAATAAAGTAGTTGATTCAATTGAGGTTGGATTAGAACCGGAAAGCATGGCTATTGATAGCTACAGGAAGCTATGGGTGCTCTGCAATGGAGGTTGGTCCAGACAGAATTTTGCCGGACTTTATTCAATTAATACATTTACCAACAATGTTCTGAAAAAATTTGAATTTCCAACAAAGGAAGCTTCTCCTACGAGTCTTCAGATTGATGGTCCTGGTCTTACTCTTTTCTATCTCGACAAAGGAGTCAGGATGATGGATGTAACAGCAGATGCATTACCGGGTGCTCCGCTTATTTTCGAATCAGGTTCAAATTTCTATAAAATAGCTGTTAATCCCATCAACAGTGATATATTCGTTACTGATGCGGGTGACTATATGCAGAAAGGTTATGTATCATGTTATAAGAACAATGGAGCATTGTTTTCCAAACAGCAGGCAGATATAATCCCGGGGGCAATGTGCTTTAAGCTCAAAATTATTACAAAGACTAAATGAGTTACCCTTTTTTCTTTTCTAACCGAAATGCATGAGTCTGCTAAAACCTATACTGATACTTGCAATATATATATCTTCCGGTTGTGTAAACAGGGATAATAAGACCGTTGAAATAACCTCTGACTCTCAAAATGAGATATTAAAAGCTGAAAGATTCACTCTTGCAAGAAAAGATGGATATATCCGTCTTAAAATAATTAACCCATGGCAGGGAGCTACTGATCTGAATCAAACATATTTCCTTGTAAAGAGAGGAGAGAAAATACCGTCGGGGTATGATTCTTCCTCGGTTGTTTTTGTTCCGCTAAAAAAGATAATCTGCATGTCGACAACTCATGCTGCAATGATTTCTGCATTGGGTGAGGAAAATTCTGTCAGAGGCATGTCAGGTACAGGATTCCTTTATGATAAAAAGCTGATTGAAAATACGAAGAAAGGTCTGATTGCAGATGTTGGATATGAAGCAAATCTTAATAAAGAGCTGATACTCAAAGTTGCACCTGATGTTATTATGATATATGGGATAGGAAGTGAGTCTGCCGGCTATCTGGGCAAAATTAAGGAATTGGGTGTGACTGTTATATTAAATGCAGACTATCTTGAAACTGACCCCCTGGGTAAGACAGAATGGATAAAAGTATTCGGTGCATTATATTGCAAGGATGAAATGGCAGACAGTATTTATAATGCTGAGGCCGAAAATTATAATAAACTCAAAAAATTTATCGCCCGTAAAATCAATAACAGACCAAAAGTACTTCTCGGACTTCCATTTAAAGATACCTGGTACATTTCTCCCGGAAATTCTTTCATAAGCAAACTGATAAGTGACGCAGGTGGGGAATACTTATGGCAGGAGAGCGAATCGGCTGTATCTATGCCAGTTGGTATTGAAAATGTCTATCTAAGGGCATTAAAAGCCGACTTCTGGCTCAATATAGGTAGCGCAAAATCTAAAAATGATATATCAGCTATTGATCCCCGGCTGAACGAATTACCATGTTTTAAACAGGGAAATCTTTATAATAATAATTATCGTATCAACCCTGAGGGTGGAAATGATTACTGGGAGAGTGGGACTGTAAGTCCCCACCTTATTCTTAAAGATATAGCATCAATTATCCATCCTGAATTATTCAGCGGCAATGAATTATTTTATTATCAGAAATTAAACTAAAGATCAAATCTTGAAAATTCAAAAACAAACAGAAAGTGAAGGCTTGATGACATCAGGGAAACATTATAGTTTCATTTTTATTGTTCTTATAATACTTGTTATCAGCTTGTTCATACTTGATATTTTATTCGGATCAGTAAGTATTAAGGCATCTGAGGTGATAAAAGCCATATTCTCATCATCCGGGAACAATATTGAGACTATTATTTTGAAATTCAGGGTGCCGAAAGCGGTCACAGCTCTGGTTGTTGGCGCAGCGTTATCTTTGAGTGGTTTGCAGATGCAGACTATCTTCCGGAATCCGATTGCAGGACCGGATGTGCTCGGTGTCAGTTCAGGAGCTAGTCTGGGTGTAGCATTTGTTATACTTGGCTTCTCTGCCAGTATCTCACCCGACAGTATTAATGGTGTGGGTAACTGGATCCTTGTTATTGCTTCATGGATCGGAGCAGGATTCATTATGGTTCTGATAATGTTCATCTCATCGAGAGTAAAAGATATAATGACTATTCTGATACTGGGAATTATGATTTCAAGTGGTATCTCTGCTATTGTAATAATTTTGCAGTATTTCAGCAATGAAACTATGCTTAAAGCTTACGTTATCTGGACAATGGGAAGTCTTGGAAATCTGACCTCCGGCCAGCTGAATGTGCTTCTGATCTCCGTTATGGCCGGAACTTTGCTGAGTCTGGCATCTGTTAAGATGCTTAATGCGTTGCAGCTGGGTGAAAATTATGGAGCAAGTATAGGGCTAAACGTCAGATTGTCAAGAGTAGTGATCTTCTCATGTACAAGTATTCTTGCAGGAAGTGTCACAGCATTTTGTGGACCAATAGGCTTTATCGGTATAGCGGTACCACATATCTCAAGAATTATCTTTAAAACCTCTGATCATAAGATACTGGTGCCCGGAACAATTCTGGCCGGAGGGGCAGTTATGATAGCATGCGACATTATTTCACAGTTACCGGGATCAGAGACAGTTCTTCCGGTTAACGCTGTTACATCATTAATCGGTATTCCGGTTGTTATCTGGGTAATACTTCGTAACCGTAAATTTTCAGGAACATTCTGATGATCGGGAATCAAAACAACATATTATCTGTCATTGGTCTGGAAATAGGATATGTTTCAGGAAGAACCGGCAATGCACTTCTTCCTCCGCTTTATGCTCATGCCGGGAAGGGTGAATTAATTGCAGTTATAGGCCGCAACGGAATAGGTAAAAGCACACTGCTCAGAACGATTGCAGGATTGCAGCAGTCATTGGGTGGTGAAATATTATTCAGAGACAAGAGTATCAGAGGTTATTCCAGGTTGGAAATGGCAAAGGAGGTAGGCTATATTTCTACCGAAATTGTAAAAGTAAGTAATATGAGTGTATACGATCTTGTTTCCCTTGGACGATATCCCTATACAAACTGGATCGGAAAGATTGATGCAGAGAATCATAATCTGATAACAGAAGCTATAAAGAGCACCTCAATGTCAGGATTTTCCGAAAGGTTTATTTCCGAACTTTCCGATGGTGAGCGTCAGAGGGCAATGATAGCAAGGCTAATAGCTCAGGATACAGAAATAATGGTGATGGATGAACCTACTGCATTTCTTGATATTGGCAGCAAATATGAGATTCTGCACCTGATGAGCCGGCTTGCTCATAATAATGATAAAACCATTCTATATTCGACTCATGACATGCATATGGCAATCAGCATGTCAGACAGAATCTGGCTGATAATTGATAACCACCTGGTTGAGGGTTCTCCTGAAGATCTAATGATTGCAGGGATGTTTGATCATCTTTTTGATTCATCACCAGTCAGGTTTAATTCTGATGATGGCACATTTGATTTCAGTATTCTGAAGAAAGGCAGCATATTTCTGGAAGGAGATGGGATTAAGAAACACTGGACTGAAAAAGCAATAAACAGGGCAGGGTATACTGTATCAAAAAAGAGGACCATTCCCTGCATCAGGGTTCCCGATGAGAAAGATAAATTTTATATACTTCAGACCAATAAATCAGAGTATAAATTCTCAGCAATTTATGATCTGATAAGATTTCTAAGTAAAAATGATCTGCTTACTTCCTGAAATATTTTCTGTAATTGTCTATAAAAGAACCAATATCTTCAACAGAAATCTTTTTTGCAATTATCGTTTTGTATCTGTCGAGTATGTATACCATTGGGGTAGATTGAACATTATAATAATAATCGAAATGTGAGATTCTCTCAGGATCCCATCCATTAATCCATGTAAGCTTNTTTTCTTCAATATACTTAGTCCATTTCTCTTTATCAGCAGTTGTACAAATTGCAAAAACTTCAATATTGTCCTCTTTTGCCTTTTCATACCAGGCTTTTAGCTTTGGGGTTTCCGCTATACAATGACCGCAACCTGGTTCCCAGAAATAAAGTATTGTAAACTCCTTATCGATATCGTATAAAGAAACGTATATACCCCTATAGGAATCCATCACCAGGTTTTCTGCTTTTTTGCCAATAAGATTTGGTCTAATCAGATCAATCTGCTTTCTCAGATCACTTATAAAATCCTTTGACACCCAGTCTGCTTTTCCGTTAAGATAAATGTCATCAGCCAGCTTAACCATCACGGCGTCATGCCCCATTATCTCACTTTCTCTGAAATGATTAAAAAGGTATACTGCAACAAACTGAAATACTTTATAATTGTTTTTACATTTTAGAATGAGTTTATCAATCTCTTTATTAATTGAATCAGGTGACTGAATCACAACGTTTGTAAAGAATGCTTCAAGCCTTGCATATAGAATCGGTGTTCGCAATAACCTTTCATCAGAAAGATCAGTATTGTCAAAGAAGTGATCTTTGCTGAAGTTATAATTCCATACCCATCTAACTGAATCAGGATTCCTGACTATAGCCGGTATAGAAAATTCAGGTATATCGAGCGGAATAAGGGATTTGACAAGAGTTGCAAGCAAATTTCCATTATTCTCGCTTACGACGCTCCTGAGATATAACTTCATATTGTCCTCCTGCAATTTCTGTATTTGGGAAAGCACTCTGAGGGAATCGCTGTTTTGTTTATTGTTCTGAATTCTTTTTGTAAGAGCACCAGCCTGTTGTTGCATCGCGATCCATTTTTTCTGATATTCAACAAATGCCGAATTCTCATCAGATCCAGTAAACCTGAGAGTATTGAAATAGTCATTATAAGAACAGTCCAGGGAGAAATTCTGATCATTTGAAATTAAAATTTCAAAGTATTTCTTCCCAGGAAGCACTATCATATATATACCCTGTGGTAAAGATTCCTTTCCGGTTATAATGCCGTACCCGGTCTTGTCAAGCTTAATTGTATCCTTAATATATTGCTTGTCACCAAGATGATACGCCAGGAAAACCGTAGAATCCTGAAGTCCCCGGATTGAAATATTAATCTCATACCCGCTTTTTACCTGGCTGAATGACAGAACCGACCAAACTGATAGAAAAACAGCAATAACTAACTTTCTCATTACTAAACCAGATTATTAAAGACATCTGCAAAAATAGCTATTGCAATTTCTTTGCCAAAGTTTGTTCGGAAAATATTAAGAATATATCGTACTTTTGAGATACTAACCTTTCTACAGATAAAATGAAGATCTCTTTGCTTATTCCAGTTTTTGATTACGATATAATTGCACTTGTACACAGCATGAAGAGCGCTCTTGGAAAAGTTCCGGAATTTCTTGAAATACTTATTGGTGATGATGGTTCATCTGATGAATTCAGAGAGAAATACAAATCTATTGAAGGAGAAGGGGTGAGGGTGATAAATTCTCCCAAGAATATAGGCAGAGCTGCAATCAGGAATAAACTGGCGCTTGAGTCGAAAGGGGACCTGTTGCTTTTTATCGATGCCGATACTATGTTACCCGGCACTGCTGAAGCATATATTTCTAAGTGGCTTCCATATATAAAAGAATCAAATGTTATCTGTGGAGGAATCCTTTATCATGATAGCCCTCCCGGAGATCCGGATAAGCTTCTCAGATGGAAATATGGCAAGAGCAAAGAACAGCAAAAAGCTGTTGAAAGAAACAAGCATCCACACACCGGATTTTCAACATTCAATGTTCTAATAAGCAAATCGGTGTTCTCAATAATCCGTTTCAATGAAGAGTTGAAACAATACGGGCACGAAGACACATTAATGGGGTATCAGTTGAAAAAAGCCGGTATTGATGTGCTTCATATCGATAACGGGCTTATGCATGAAGGACTCGAATCGAACAAGGATTTTCTTTATAAGACAAAACTCGGGATTGAGAATCTGAGCAAACTGTATGATAACGTAACTGATAAAAAAGCTTTTTCAGAGACTGTCAGGATTCTAAAATTGTATAATGTTCTGAGAATTTTAAGGTTGACAAGAATTCTGGCAGGAATTTTTATCAGATACCGTGACAGGATGGAGATAAGACTTGATTCCAGCAATATTTCACTTACCTTGTTCAGGTTCTACAAGATTTGTATGTTTTGCACATATCGTGAAATTCACAGAAGACGAAATATTCTTCCAATATTCTGATCAATATTATAGCTATGATCTATTATTACGAATGGCATTCACTATGTATTTTAATCGTGCCATTCGTATAGTCATTTTAATTAATAATATTCACATTAAATATCTATATATCAACCTTTATAAGGTCGATATTACCATCAAACCTGGCTTCTGCACGGAGTGCAAAATCAAATCTATCAACCATTGTACATAGAAAGTAATCAGTAGGAGGTGAAAATTCAATATTTCCGGGGATAAAGAACCTTTTCCCTGATGAATATTTAAGATCTGAAATTCTCTTTTCATACACCTCGTTCACATTATTTAGTCCGGCTTTTATAATTTCAGCGCACAGCAAATCCTCCTCTGCAGATTCGGCTGCTCTGTATCCCATCGCTACCAGAGATACCAGTTCCGGATCAAGTGATTTCAGATATCTGACTGTTGCGTAGGCATTTACAAGACTTCCNGCTATTATCATATCAGCATTAACTGCCTTTATGAGTCCCTGAGTACCTGCGGTTGTTGTATGAATTATGGTTTTTCCTTCAAGGTTTGCCTTGATTATTTCAGTGGGACTGTTTCCAAAGTCAAATCCCTCAATTTTTCTTTCATTCCTCTCACCTACAAGAAGAGAATTTTTATATTTCTTTTTTAATTTAAAAGCATCCTCCGGAGTTGATGTTGCAATAATCCTGACAGCACCTGCATCATAAGAATAGCATGCAACTGAAAAAGCCCTGAATACATCAATAATAACTGCGACACCCCTGGCATTTCCTGCTCCTTCTGCAAATTCAAGGATTTCAACTTTCATTCTGGTAAATTATTAAAGAGTGAAAATAGTAATTATTTTTCATTCAGGTATTTTGTATATTTGATCTCTGTTGTTTACCTGAACCTGTTTACTGAGAATTAAATCAAATCGATTATGACAAATCCTGTTACATGGCTATTGGACACGACAAAACGTATAAATGAAGCAATCTGGCATACTCCTTTGTCGGAAATATCAAAAGGAAAAACATTCCTGTTTAAACAATTGAGAATTATGCTGCTTGCTGCCCGTGGATTCTCAAAAGATAATGTTTCATTAAGAGCTTCTGCACTTACTTTTTATTCGCTTTTATCTGTAATACCTATTGCTGCAATTGCTTTCGCTATTGCAAAGGGTTTTGGTCTTGATCAGAACCTGAAGGAACTGATCATCAGTAAATTTGAATCACAACAGCAAGTACTGAACTGGTTACTGGAGAACGCTACAAATGCGATTGATGCAACACGGGGCGGATATATTGCAGGTATTGGAATGGTTATACTCTTCTGGTCAGTTATGTCTTTGTTAAATCATATTGAGAGCTCATTTAACCACATTTGGCAGATAAGATCTTCACGACCCTGGTACAGGAAATTTACAGATTACCTCACCATAATGCTTATTGCCCCGGTTTTTATTATTCTTTCCAGCAGTGTTACCGTTTTTATAAGTACGGAACTTACTGACTTCATGACCAAGGCGCCTATTCTTGATTTTTTCAAACCGGTGATAAGTTTTCTTTTCAAGATAATACCGTATATTCTGACCTGGTTTACCCTTACTATTCTGTTTATNATTATGCCGAATGCCAAGGTTAAATTTGTTCCCGCCTTTATCTCCGGTATTATAGCAGGTACAATTCTCCAGATATTACAATATGTTTATATTGATCTGCAGTTCGGAATAACAAAACTAAGCGCAATTTATGGAAGCTTCGCTGCCGTTCCATTGTTCATTGTGTGGATGCAGAGTAGCTGGATAATAGTATTACTTGGGGCTGAACTTTCGTTTGCCAATCAGAATATTTCCCGTTATGAATATGAGTCTGAAGCCTTAAATATTAGCAACTATCAGAAACGCGCTCTTATTCTGATGATTATGAATATGATAATAAGGAATTTTGCTGTCGGTGAAAAACCTATTAGTGCCGAGCACATAGCCTTAACTCTTAAAATACCGGTAAGGCTGGCACGAGATATACTTCAGGATCTGAGCAAAGTAAACCTTGTTTCCATAATACACGAAAATCAAAATAAGGAACGTCTCTATCAGCCGGCAATTGATATAAATAGGCTTACAGTCAGCTATGTATTTTCAAGGCTTGATAAGGATGGGATTGAACAGATTATGGTTGTTAAAAACAAAGATTACGATAAGATAATATCAATGCTTGAAAAATTTGACAGACTTGTTGCCAAATCTGATTCAAATATTTTAATCAAAGATCTTTAGAACCGCTACTAAGGGATTTTCTTTGTTGTGTCTTCCTGGGTTTATAATTTTCAACAAACCTTATAAAATCAGTGAATGATTTCCATTTATGAAAAAAATAGTGCGGCAGTTTTAATATTATATGTTTTGTATTCTTCTCTTTTTCCCAGTACCCTTTTAGGTTTCGTGAAGGAAAAACCCGGTCGATTTCACTTGTTACAGCATAGTCCCATCTGAAGCCAGGCTCTTTTTGCTCCATTATCCTGTTATAGAGCCATCTGAGTTCATCGTGCAGCGATTTAAGAGTTCTGTGCGGAACTCTGTTTATATTGGTGTCATACGTTTTCTTGTCACCAAACATTCTCAGGTAGAACTTTCCGATGGTTTCTTCTGTAATATTATTGAGAGTGCCTTCAAAAACATTGAGTGGAATACCATATTGCTCATCTCCGGGTATCGGTGTTCCGTTAACAGCAATAGTTACATCGGGTTTAATACCTGTTTTAGGTGAAAGATATTCTGCTGCCCATACACCAAGAGACCAGCCAATTAAGGTGATCTTTTCATAAGTTTTCATTTCCGGCAGCACAAGTGCTTCATCGGCAGAATAATTGTAAAAAAGGATAAAATCAAACTCATCATTGCAAAGAGGAGTAAAGACATTCTCATCAGTTCCCCATCCTCCATAGAAAACCACGAGATGAGTGTTCTTATCTCTCCTTCTGATATAGGTCTTCATTGTACTCTATTCAGTTTTTAAAAATGATTTCAGCAATCCCCTATTTCTGAAACGAAATCAAAGATAATTTAATTTTTGTTTCTGTACTATCAATAACTTTATTGAATTGAGATCCGGAGTTTGAGATGGTACAAAAAAAA
>JGI20214J51088_10000212_pt1 | contig 42478 bp, 37 predicted proteins | sample WetSurMetagenome_FD_51088 | JGI IMG/M metagenome (IMG submission 51088) | reverse complement strand
TCCTTGCCAACTCATAGACACCTCCTTAGCGTCTATGAATCATACAAAAGTGTTACCCATGTACCCAGAATAATCTGTTACCTATCTCCCCGTTCGCTCATATTTTGTTCTTGTTTCTTTTTGCAGTATTCTTGTTCATGTGTGCTTTGATAACCTCTTGCTATATTTTTCTTACAATATGGGCAAGGCGCACAGCATGGTACGGGATGCACTATATGAATCGGATCAATGTGACATGGACATGTGCAGTCGCATGGATCTTTTAATTTATCGCTTTCGGATACTGAATGAATATTCGGCTTCATATCATTTATTGTTTTCATATTTTCGCCGTCCCCGGACAAACAATAAAATGCCTAATATTGATACTGATATGCTCATTAATATTAATTCTTTTTTTCTATTCCAGTATGGAATATATGGATGATTCTCTTCTTTGTCGCACAGATATTTTTCATAATCATATGAACCTCCCAAATCTAGACATGTATTGACATCAAAAAACTCGTAACCATAGTCCATAATTAAATATCCAAGAGGCAATATGAAAAGGATGAGGCCTATAATTAATCTTGCTTTCATTTTACGTATAACGAAAAAATCAGCCGGAGCGTAGTGATCGGCTGTATTGCCTTTGTTAGGGTTCTTTTATTCAAAGCAACTTGCTTAGTTTCTGAGCAACAACTTCTGCGCGATTAACTGCGCCACTTTCTGAGAGGATGGAAATGTCCTCTTGCGCATGAATTACCTTGTTCCTGATGTCCCTAATACTCTCAATTTCTTTGACCGTGCTTTTGTCGATAAGTCCATTTACCCCTAAGACCACCTCACGAAGACCAAAATAAGCTGCGTTTTTTGCACCTTCCTCGTTTCCGGTCTCTTGCTTAGAATTCTTATAAAGAGCCTTCAAAGACTTCTCTATATTAACCCAATGATTCATGAATGCGCCGAGCAAGCGTCCGTCTTCACCTTCACCTGATACTTCAAGAGTACAACCGAAAAGGTTGGAGAATAGTGTTTTGGCAAGCTCTGCATAAATTTCTGCCTTTTCTTTTTCAACTGTTAAACCGTTTCCGTTGTGGTACAGTTCATTCCGGATACGGTGATACCATTCGATCTCTCCAAGGTCTATCCCATTGAGTTTGTCCCCACAAAATTCTTCCAGCGCATCGAGTAATTGGGGGAAACTTTCATTGATTTCTTGAAATCTCTTCCTTCCTATTCCTATTTTGGTTATTCGCTTAGGTAACCCAAGATATGTTTTTATGGTCAATTCAACGGCATTATCGATACTAATCATCGCAAGGCGCCTGCTTATGTCTGAGCCCTCTGATAGAAGCCGTAGTCCATGTCTTAGAATTTCCTCCGGCCCAGAAACCCAAGGTGGTTTACTCATCATGATACTCCATTAAAATAAATCATTCGGCCTAAATATTATTGCACCCTAACGCCAAAGCTCACCGGGAGGCGTGGGACGTTTCACGCCGATCCGGTGTAGCGCCTGGTTGTAGCTTTCATTTATTCGTTACTGTCGCCGAAGGCACCTTATGAACTCCATATGTTCCTTCAGTGAAACTTTATTCAGTGCTCGGTTTATTAAGTTCATCTCTTTGGCAATAACACTTGACTTTTCATAATTTACAGGGCACGTAGGATCGCCCCAAATTAATCCTTTGTCAATATTTGTCATATCTATTTCGTTTAGAAATTCCAGAACAGCTTGGCTCTGTGCAGTGCCTATAATATGTTCGACCAATTTATCATGAGTAACAGTGGACAGCAAACAGTGGGACAAACTTAATGGGCGATTATTGGTGGTTAAGTCGGGATAATATTTGAAACTGCTCGGTTTCTTTTCTATCGTCTTTTTTTCCTTGCGATCACTTTTCAATTTGACGCGTAGCGTATCGTATAAAGGATCTCCGTGCATTACTTCATTTCTAAATCCAAACAGCTCATTAATTTCTGTCTCAATTTGAGAAGGCAATATATCAGCTGTTAATTCCGATACAATCAATTTTACCCTTTGAACTGGAACGGTATTGTCGAATTCATAGAACTTATTTTTAATATCTTGTTGTTGATAGCCTTTTCGACGTAATGTTGAAACAAAACAATGACGGGCAAAAGCTTCAACGGACGCCGCTGAAAGGACGATGATTGACAGAAGCGGCCCCGTAAGCTTTTCGGAATAGGCTAATCCTGAAATGAAAGCGAGTTCAGCAGGAGATTTACATTTCTTTTTTGCCTGATGGTAATGCTTTATCCATAACGAAGCGGCCTGCACGGCCGAGGCAAGTGATGATCTAATCGCAATTCTTAGGAAGAACCACGGCGATGTATGCTTGTCGCCCCATATTTTCTGATAAAGTTGTTTGTCAGAAATATCTGTATTGCCCAAGAAATCAAATGTGTCATCAGTCATAGTAAACCCATCTTATTTCTTCTTTTATTTTCGTACAACGCAAAGCTCAGGGGGAGGCGTGTTTCACGCCGATCCCATGGAGCGCAATGTTATAAGGGGGTTTATAATGTCTCGTATTTTTTCGAGTAAAGAGATGGCGCAGAGACACAAATTCAGTAACGAAATGGCAAGAATAGAAGATTCCATGAATATGCTTATAAAAAAAGCATATGACACAGGATGCCCGCCCGATATACATATTGATATCGAGCCGGAAATCGGAAGGCCAATAATAAAAATATGGTTTTTTAGGGACGACGATTCCATTCATAGTGAATAAAGTCCCAATAAATATCGCATAAATCTAATGCCATTTTTCTGCATGATTTCAGCGGTACCATATGTAATGCTTGGCGTACAGTTTTAGTATTTTTCTTTGTTAATTTGTTTTTGATTGCTGTAAATTTCTTTTGATTTTTGGGCTGGGGAATACTTTGGGGATCGAGATATTTAAGATGGTATTCATGTACCTGATCGAATCTTTTTTTGATACTTTCGCTACTGGATGCAAGCACACAAATTGCTTGCCAGAGTTCGGACTCAAATTTGATATTCCGCCTTGTTGGTATTATTGCTTTCGCTTTGGGTGGCATTATTCTACCTCCGAGTATAGGATATGCTACTTAATTTATTTACTTATAACGCCAAAGCTCATGGGGAGGCGTGGGCACCACGCCGATCCCATGCAGCGCGATGTTAGGCTTATTTTTTAGTGTTTCTATAGTTTTTAATTTTTTCTTTTATTTCAATAAAAAGTTTCTCGCTTTGTGCTTTCATAAATAGAATTAAATATATCAAAACGAGAACCAGCAACAAGACACCAATATGTGGCCATAGGCCTGGTTTTAAATGGCCCTGTTGGTATAAAAAGACAATTACAAGTAGAAACAGGAAAAACATGATAATTCCAACAAGTGCTTGAATGAAGCCTAGCATCAAAGCAAATATTTCAAGGCGCGGATATGTGACAGGACTTTCTATACTTTTGAGTAATCCCTTTACTGTAGATTTGCCAACAAATTTTATGCTTTTGATCATGATCTTCCATGCTTTTTGGTCAATAAGCGCGGAGATAATCATAAATAAAATCAATAAACCACCAGACCATAAAATTGCAATTTGTAAAACTGACGGTAATTCATTGAGCTTGTCAAGAATAAATTGTACGATCTTCAATAATAATCTCCTTTCAGCCTAACGCCTGCGCTAAGCGGCCCGGCAAAGCCGGGTCCGTCTTGAGCGAAATGTTATGTGGTTTTTCTTTTCATTATGTCGTATTCAGTAAACGTAAATTCTGACTCTAATTCATTCTCCGATTTAATTCTGAATTTATTAATGCCTTTTCGTCCGGTTGACGGCATTACAGATACAAATTCAAGAACCTGTCCGTTCCATTTAATATTGCTAATTTCATATTCTTCGCCGTCATTATGGTCTTTTGCCTTTATTATTATATTATTTTCGGTGCCCGATATATCATATTCGGACATCCAATCATCGGTGTCCCATTCTTCAATATGAACCCATTTGCCGATTAAATTATCAAAGTTTGTTTTCATTTATTTCTCACATAACGCCTGAAATCACCGGGCGGCAAAGCCGATCCGGTGGATTGATTCGTTATGTGGCTTTATATTAAGTTTTCTTTATTAGCCTTTCACACAAGCCACAGGATTTAGATAATAATTCATATTTTCGAGCCAGACGATTATTAACAATATTATTTAAATAAATATAATCGTCAAGTACGTTCTCACTAAAACTATATGTTGTATCCAAGAGAAAATGCAAGGTATTGCGCTTTCTGTTTACACGCTCTAATATCTGAAATAGCCTGACAGGAAATCGCAACTGAATTTTATAATCTGGCTTTGAAAGTAGGGTATTAAATCCTATCGTTGTTTCCAGTAGGCTATCAAAATCATATATATGGGATTTGCGCCCAATAAACCCCTCAGCCTTTTTAAGCTCAGATATTTTTATTGGTTGTTCTTTTTGTTTTTTAGAAAGTGATTGATACTTTTTATTGTTCCAATCTATTTTATGAATGATATAGCCTTTCAATAATAGCTCAACCTTAAAATAATTTTCAAAACAAATACATATTTTAGTTATATCAACAATAGGACTTTTTATTGTAAAAAGTATTTTTGAGAATTTTGTGAATGATTCGTCATCATTACCAAAGTTTGATTTAAGATGCTCCAACTTTCTTATTAATTTAGAGTCATGAAATATATTGAAAGATGATAATAACAGACATGATGCTATCCATTTTCTTTTTATTATTTCATTATGGGATGAACCGATATAATATAAAGCTTTCCCATTTAGCATAAAAAGCTCTCTATCAAATATTTATTAGCACATAACGCCCGAATTCACCGGGCGGCAAAGCCGATCCGGTGCAATGAGACGTTATATGGTTATTTCATCTTTTGGTTTATTTATTTGCTCCTTGACCACATGCAATTTAATTTTACCCGAAAAGGCGCACATCATGAGAATGAACATAATGAATTCCACGCCTACCATAAGAATAATATTTTCAATAAATGCAGTTATGATTGTGCCCATAATAACAAAAGGAGCTGTCGATATGAAGAAGTCTCTTAAATAATTTTCGCTTTTAAGTTTGGCCTGACACTTCGGACAAACAAATTCATCCTTTGCCCTGAATATTGATATTTTATTATTGCAGTTTGGACATTTCATATTTTTATATTCATTTTATCCAAAGTAAGCTATTTCAATTATGAATATTCTATTTCAATAATTTTCATATAACGCCAAAGCTCACCGAGAGGCGTGGGACGTTTCACGCCGATCCGGTGTAGCGCCACGTTGTGGCTTTTTGATTTTGTCTTTCATTGCCGTGATTGCCTTTGCTTTTGACTGCTCCGCCTTCTCAGTTACAGGACGCGCAACCGAGTGGGCCGGTCGTGAATATTTTCTTTTATATACGCCGTAGTCTATTGCCGCAATCGCTGCCGATTCGCCGAATAGAACTTTCTGAACCCTTTATGCCGTTGCCGTAATATCTCTTTTGCCCTTGTCGTTATTTATATTTTGATTCAACCTGAGCCGGACTTTTCGACTGCAAATATTGCCTCTATATTGCCACAACGCCAAAGCTCATGGGGAGGCCATGTGAAAGAGCTTTGTTGTATACAGTAACAAAGTTCAAAAGGCACAAATGCCGCCACGGCAGACGCCGATCCCATGGAGCGCTTCGTTAAAACTTTTATTTATGTTTTTCTTTTCCATGGTCCACATTCGGGATCTGTATTGTGATCCCTGTTTTTTACGTACGTTTCGTAGTCTGTTTTAAGATTACCGCTGCTAAGCCAAAAATAGAAATGATGCATTTTATTGCCGTCAACTTCCTTAGAATATCCGCCGCCGTGTTGAAGTTCATTAGCCTTTCTGATTTCTTTTTCCTTATAATAAAAATACTCGTCCCTTGTTGGAGAGAACCGTGGGGCAGATGATGTTTTCAAAATCCCATCTTCCGGTATTTTATGAACAAGATAACCGTCTTCCATTTTAAGTTCCGGTGCGCTATCAACGTTATAACTTATGCATACCCATCCAGCATATTTTTCAGGAACATAGTATCTATTGCCTTTGGGGGGCGTGAAGGCATATATAAATAATCCGATAATGGCGGCGCATATGATACATAGAAATAATATGACTTTTATTTTCTTCATTATAGTTTTAACGCCAAAGCTCATGGGGAGGCCATGTGAAAGAGCTTTGTTGTACACAGTAACAAAGTTCAACAGGCACAAGGGCCGCCACGGCAGACGCCGATCCCATGGAGCGCTTCGTTAAGGATTTTTATTTATTGTATTATTCAGTTTGTCTATTAGTTTCTTTTCCATGTCTTTTGAAATTGGAATATCAAGTTCGATTAGATTTTCCTCTTCAATTTCGCCTTTGATAATTTGGCGTTTGGATATTTTAATACGAGTTGGCTGTTTATTACGTTCGGCAGAAAGAGCGTCAATAATGCTTTTAACGAGGTCAATAATTGATTTTAATACAGTAAGTGAAGCTGCAGCCAATGCCAGATAAGCTACAAGTTCTGGCCCACTTTCGTGACATTCAAGAACAATTTTTGTTTCGTACTTTTCAATTAATACATCACCTTCATCCTCAATAGGCCCGTATGGTTGAATAGTTTTGTTTATTTTTTCCCATGTATGTGGCCAGCAATGAAAGCAACAGCAGCCTTTGGGAATGGGAGATACTTTTATTAAAACATAATTTTCATAAGCAGGCGGAGTATGCAATAAAGCGACTGCGCGATCTATACTTTTATAAAAATTATTCTTCATATTCTACTCCATAACGCAAAGCTCAGGGGGAGGCGTGTTTCACGCCGATCCCATGGAGCGCATTGTTAAGGGGGTTTATATTTATGTGGACGTTGGGTGAATTATTGGAGATAAGGAATCGCGCTGAATTAGAGTCTGGCGGCAATGAGCAGAATTTACTATGGAGACATGCGTGTGTTGATTTAGCCGCAAGTGCAGAACGGCTAATTTCGCTCACGCAACGCATATGCCATGATGAATTAACCGCATTGGCTGATAGCAATGGATATGTCAAACTTCCACCGGCCAACGGGGGGTAAATTTATTATTTGTTTCTTCGACACTTACGATATTGGAAATAGTGAAGTTTCTTATTCCTCCTTTCCTAATATCGTAACAGAAGAATTTTTCAGAATTGCCTTTTATTCGATAGCTATACGGTTCGGCTTCGCGTGTCTCTACGGAGCCATCTGCTTCACGGGCAGTAATCATAATAGTGTGCAAATTTGCACCTGCGGAATGGATGACATCTCGAATGCTCATTTCATTTCCTCCTTATTAACCCTTAACAATTAATCTACCTCGCAGGTAGTTTCTCTATTTCGCCTTATGATAGCACAATTCATTAATATTTATTATAATAAAAAAGGACTGGAAATTCAATAACCCAGGAAATGTTTTTATACGTAATTTGATGTATTACGGACTAAAAACCTCGCGAGGTAATTTATGGCAAAATCTATTTCAGGCCGAAATGAACCGCCCATACTGCCCGAGTTTCAGGCATATCTTGCAGACAGGGAATTGGCGCCTGCCAACCAGATATCATTTCTTGCCTACTGGGTAAATCGCTATTTTCGTTATGCGGAAAGATATGATGTTTACGCCTCGGATTACAATGAAAGCGCGATTTTGGGTTTTCTGAAGGATTTGCGCGTTGACAAGCGCATAAAGGACTGGCAGCCTGTGCAGGCTGACGACGCCCTGAAGCTTTATTATTTTCATTATCTTGGGAAAAAGAGGGCCGACCGGCCGGCTGTCGATGTTTCCAGCTCACAGGATTTGAAGGCCGAGATGGTAAGTCTCATCAGATTGAAGCATTATTCTTACAGTACCGAACAGACGTATCTTCAATGGGTTGACCGGTTTGAGGCGTATCTTGAACATATGGACAAAAAGTTGCTTAATGCGGACAGCTCTGATTTAAAACATTTCTTAAGTCATATCGCGGTAAAACGCCAGGTGGCCTCGTCTACCCAGAATCAGGCCTTCAATGCACTCTTATTCCTTTTCAAACATATTTTGAAGCGCTCTGTAGATGATATTGACACGACAGTAAGAGCAAAAAGGGGAGTGAAGTTGCCTGTGGTTCTGACTGTTGATGAAGTCAGGAGGCTTTTTGAAAATATGGATGGAAAGGAGCGCCTGATGGCCGAACTGCTTTATGGCTCAGGCTTCAGGCTGATGGAGCTTGCCAGGTTGCGGGTGAAAGATATTGATTTTGCAGCCAAGACCATATTTGTGAGAAGCGGCAAGGGAGACAAAGACCGCTCTACAATTTTACCCGGCGCGGTTATTGATCGCCTGAAAGAACATTTGAACGAAGTGAAGGCAATACATAATAATGATCTGACTGCTGGTCACGGCGCCGTTCATTTGCCGGATGCGCTCGAACGAAAATATCCTTCTGCCGCAAAGGAATGGGGCTGGCAGTATGTGTTTCCTGCCGTCAATCTCTCAGTTGATCCCCGCACCGGCATTGTGCGACGGCATCATGTAAGCGATTCCTCTATTCAGTCGGCCATGAAGACGGCTGTGCGCAAGGCCGGGATACTAAAACAGGCTACCGTTCATACGTTCCGCCACAGTTTTGCCACCCATTTGTTGATGAGCGGGGTCAATATTCGCGAGGTGCAGGATCTTCTCGGCCACAAGAATGTAGACACTACTATGATATATACACATGTATTGAGAACGATGACAAATGCGCCGAAGAGTCCGCTGGATTCGTTGATGCAAAAAAAACAATAAACTATAAGCGATTGGCATTTAGCTTAAAATACAGAAAGTGACGCAAATCTGACCATGTCATAATATTCCACTTGATAGTGTTATTATGACATGGTATAATGGTATATTATGACAGATAGATATTTTGCCAGAGACATAGCCGATACTGTTCTAAGGGGCCTGGCGACTATGCCGGTTGTTGTCATTACCGGTATGCGCCAGACGGGAAAAAGCACTTTTCTGCAGCGGCAGCCTGAATTTTCCGGACGCCGCTATATATCTCTTGATGATTTTGCGCAACTCGACGCGGCACGGCGAGATCCTGACGGTTTTGTCGATACCGATGATCAGATAACTGTGGATGAGGCACAAAAATGCCCGGAATTGCTTGTTGCAATAAAAAAGGCTGTTGACCGAAATAGAAAGCCCGGCCAGTTTCTTCTTTCGGGTTCATCCAATTTTTCGATGCTTAAAGGAATATCCGAAAGTCTTGCTGGTCGCGCTGTCTATTTTGTGATGCATCCTTTCAACAGGCGCGAAATCAGGGGTAATACAGCCGAAAGGCCCTTTCTTAGACAGTTCATGTTTGATCAAAAGATTCTCACAACAGAGGGGTCGCATACTCTGATGCCGGATGACATTGCGACGGGAGGCATGCCGTCAGTCGCTATAGACAAAGTCGCTCACAAGTCAATTTGGTTCAAAGGATATGAACAGACTTATCTTGAACGGGATGTTCGTGAATTAAGCCGGATTAGCAACATAATAGCATTTCGCCAACTTTTGCATCTGGCAGCGCTCAGAACAGGTCAACTTCTGAGTCCAAGCGGGCTTAGTCGGGATGCAAAGTTGAGTGTGGCAACAACATCCAGATATCTTGCGCTGCTTGAAGCTTCTTTTGTGCTGTACAGGTTAAGCCCGTATCTTAATAACAGGGCAAGCCGTCTTATTAAGTCGCCCAAACTCTATATGTCTGATTCAGGACTTGCTTGTCATCTGGCCGGTATACAAAACCTCACCTATGATAATCCTCTGCTTGGCGGAATATTTGAAACCTATGTGGCTAATAATCTGTTATCAATTATCGACTCCGCCTGGACCGATGCAAGCCTTTATTTCTGGAATATACAGGGCAGACATGAAGTGGATTTTATTATCGAGGAAGGCGATAAATGTCTGGCTGTTGAAGTCAAGGCTTCGGCAAGATGGCAGGAAAGAGATCTGGAAGGGTTGCGTTCGTTTTTAACGGCAACTCCCACTTGTGCAGCAGCAATACTTGCATACAATGGAAGAGATACGGTCAAGCTTGGCGCCAAACTATGGGCAATGCCGCTAAGTCTTGCGCTTTCCTGATCCTTTTCTAATGTGCCTTTATTCTCACGCAATAAACCAAACAAAAAGCGAATCTCCCCACCCATTGGGCAGGGAGATTCGCTTTTTGTTGTTAAGCCGAACTGTTACGCTACTGACTGCTCATAGGCCCAAGTAAGCCATTCCAATGCCAGTTCGAGATCAGCCTTTGCCACTGTCGGGCCGCACCAGAGGCGGAACCCTGTCGGCGCCGCTTTATAGGCGTTGATATCATAAGCAACGCCCTCGGAGGCAAGCAGTTTTTCTATTTTCTTTGCCGTGGCCTTCTGGTCATCCGGCGAGAGGGCAGTGAACTTCGGATCTACCACCTTCAGGCATACGGATGTATTGGATCTGATCGCCGGGTCTTCGGTCAAAAAGCCGAAACTGCTGCTGCCGGAAACCCATTTTTCCACTATGGCCAGATTATCATTTGATAATTTCATCAGTCCCTTCAGGCCGCCCTGCTTTTTGGCCCATTCGGTTGTGTCGATCCAGTCCTCAACGCAAAGCATCGACGGGGTATTTATCGGGGAGCCGGCAAAGATATCTTCGTTGATCTTGCCGTCGTTCTTCTTCATCCTGAAGATTTTCGGCATCGGCCATGCGGGGGTATAACTTTCGAGCCTTTCAACGGCCCTCGGAGACATTATCATCATTCCGTGTCCGCCTTCGCCGCCGAGGCATTTCTGCCAGGAGAAGGTGAGTACATCTACCTTGTTCCAGGGAATGTCCATTGCAAAAAGGGCGCTGGTGGCGTCACAAATAGACAAGCCCTTCCTGTTGTCCGATATCCAGTCGCCATTGGGAACTTTAACGCCCGAGGTTGTGCCGTTCCATGCGAACACAACGTCGTTGTCCCAGTTGACCTTATTGAGATCGGGTATCTGCCCGTAGGGGGCGTCATATACATTGGCGTTGACCTTTAACTGCTTTGTTATATCTGTGGCCCAGTCCTTGCTGAAGCTTTCCCATACGAGCACGTCTACCGTCTTCGGGCCGAGAAGCGACCACATTGCGCATTCAAAGGCTCCGGTGTCGGAACCGGCAAAAATGCCTATCCTGTAGTCTGCCGGAACATTCAGCAGCTCTCTTACATTCTCGCCGGCCTGTTTAAGCTTCTTTTTCCCTACATCGGACCTGTGAGAGCGCCCTGCAGCGTAGCCCTGCAGCGCCTGGGGCGACCATCCGGGGCGCTTTGTGCAGGGGCCTGAGCTGAAATTGGGAACAGCCGGTTTTACAGCGGGTTTCTGTTTCATGTCTTTACTCCTTTATTGTGATGTATTTGTTCAAAATTCAATAAAATATCGTGGCCTGGTTTATTTGTTGAATTGCTTCGGGAGTTTAACTTCCGGCAATTAATATACCCTGCGAATCGTTTAGTTTTTCGGTTAATGTTAGCACATTTCTTCGAAGTTTGCAAAAGTATACTCATCATTTTATGCCGCTATTCCCAAGGGAATGCAATTAATGCTGACCTTTTGCCGCTTTTATTGATATATTGAATGGATGAACAGGCTTGCTGATGAAAAATCACCGTATTTGCGCCATGCCGCCGACCAGAAGATTGACTGGTATCCCTGGGGCGCTGAGGCGTTTGATCGGGCCCGTCGCGAGGAGAAGCCGATATTCCTCAGTTCCGGAGCCGCATGGTGCCATTGGTGTCATGTGATGGCAAAAGAATCCTTTTATAATGATGAAATAGCCCAAATCCTGAATGAACGCTTTGTCTGCATCAAACTCGACCGTGACGAAAGGCCTGATATCGACCGCATCTTTCAGCAGGCAGTGGGGGCAATGGCCGGCGCAGGCGGTTGGCCTCTGTCCGTATTTCTCACTCCTGATGCAAAACCTTTTTATGGCGGGGCCTATTTTCCGCCGGATGATGCGGAAGGGAGGCCCGGATTCGGAAGTATACTACTGCGAGTAGCAAATATTTACGCTGCAAACAGGGACGATATGGGCGGCTATGTTGCGGGCCTTCTTGACGCAATGACCGCAGACAGGGGCCTGCCTTCGGATTACGATGTTTCAATTATTGCTGATGCGGGGCTCAGGCTTGCCGAACAGATGGATTCTATCAACGGAGGCTTCGGCCATGCCCCGAAATTCCCGATGACGGGAGCGTATGAATTCATGCTTGGTCGATGTTTTTTCGAAGGCCCTGATATGGTCTTCTCTTTGATGAAAACAACCTTTGCGAAAATGGCTATGGGCGGTATTCATGATCATCTTCAGGGCGGCTTTCATCGCTATTCGACCGACGCCGAATGGATAATACCCCATTTTGAAAAGATGGCTGATGATAATGCGCGTTTGTTGATCTGTTACTGCAATGCCTTTGCTTTTTTCAATGACAGTTTTTTTCTTGAAACGGCTGAAGGCATTGTGCGTTTTTTTACCGAGGTCCTTGCCGACCCTGATGGTGGCTTTTATTCGAGCCAGGATGCGGACGTTACGCCCGATGATGAGGGCGGTTTTTTCACCTGGACGGCTAATGCCCTTTTAAAGTGTGTGGATAGGGCCGAATTCGACCTCTTATTCGGTCATTATTTTCATGATAGCGGCGCTATGGGCCATGATCCTGATAAACATGTGCTTTTTGCGACAGGGCCTATCGCAGAAACGGCTGAAAAAACAGGCGCTTCTGAGTCTCAGGCTTTTGCATTGATTAATAGCGGCAGAAAAAAGCTTCTTTTGGCCAGATCTGAACGGGTTGCGCCTTTTATTGACAAATCGCGTTATGCGTCCTTAAACGGGCTTATATTGACCTCACTTTTTCATACTTCCTGGATTTTGAGCGATCCGGATATTGCTGAAACGGCTTTGAGTCATCTGAACAGGATAATGAAATTGCGTATGCCTGATGGTGTCCTGTTCCATTCGGACGGGGTTGCGGCCATGCTTGACGATTACATATTTTTTGCGGAGGCTGTTATGGCAGCTTACGAGACAACCGGCAGACAGATTTGGATGGACAAAGCCGTCAATATTATGGCCGGTTGCATCGAACGGCTTTGGGATAAGGATAATGGGGGGTTTTTCGATTCCGAAGAGGGCGTTTCAGGTATACGGCTTAAAACTATTGAAGACACTCCTCATCCTTCGCCGAACGCGGTTGCTGTGGTTCTATTGCAGAAGCTCTATGCTCAGACTGATAATGCCTTATATAAAGAACTTGCTGAAAAGTCGCTTCGGGCATTTTTTCAAAAGGCATCTGCAATAGGTCTTTATTGGGCGTCATATTATTCAGCCCTGGAGGCAATGAGTATGACCCTGCGACTTGAGATATATGATTCGCCGACCGGCGATCTTGCCTCGGCTTGCCGTTCTGTCTATTATCCCTATAAAACGATTAAATTCAATACTGATATGCGCGGATTTGTGGTTCCATGCCTCGGGCAGGCATGTATGCAGCCTGTGAGAACAGTGCAGGAATTGAAAGTCTTGATAGCCGGGCTGGGATATGGTCATACCGGTTAAATACTGAATTGTCCCTATTCAACCGGGAAGGTATTGCGTCTCTTTTGAGCTTAAAAGAAAACTTCCTTTACCCTCGATGACATCATGAAGCTCTTACTGGTTTTCGTGGACATGTTCTTCGAGGCCGCCATTGGGATCGATCCGTATCGTATAACCTCTGTCAATGACTGTAATTAATTGATCCGTTTGCCATATAGTCAACTATTTTCTTGTCTTCATAATCTTGCCCCTATTTAAGGAGACGATATATACCGCCCTTATAATAGAGTTTACTCCAAGAGAATCGGCCTTGTATCTTACATTGTTGCCAAATTCTGCTTAATAATACCAAAATTGCCTTGCAGGTGCGATTTTCGACGGTTTTGCGCTGGTCATTGAGTATTCAATTCAGGGCATATTATCCAGCACTTCTTCCTTGCCTATGTATGTCGTGTGAACTGATCTGATTCGACATGACAGGATAAGCACACCCATAATGGCCTGTCAGACTTAACTATTCCGATATCGAAGATTTATCAATCGTAAATGTTCCACGTGGAACATTTATTTATAACGCTGCTATGCCCCTGCTAAATCAAACCTTTAGAAGATTAATTTTTGTAACGGGATCGAACTCCCGAGTCGCTGTTACACCGACGATCTCGATGATAATTGCCTCAAGGACAATAAACGCCTTGGCGCCTTCCCTTAAGCAGACGGTCCTTACTTCGTCCTTTTTTCCATACGACCCATGAATATGTATCTTCGGCTCGTCATTATGCCAAAATATTGTGCCAATACCAAGAATTTCGTGGCTGTCTTTCATTTCACGCCATATCGGCACAGGCGGCATCTCGTCGTTTTCAGGCCCAACCACAAATCTTCCTGACTTCATGCCTCCGACCAGATAACATACAGCCGACCGCAGGTTTTCCTTTTTTGCAATATCAATGAGACCCTGAAGCGCATCATCACCATCATCAAACCTGGCGACAATCACCCGTCCTGCAGATCCTGCCTGATAGTTCATATATTCTCTCCTTTATATGCCATTACTTATATATTAACATCACTATTTGCAGAAAAGGATATATATTCATATTCCTGAGACTATCACCCGCATCCTTTACCGCAATATTCGCAAATGTAACCCTATAGAGCTGCGATGTCGGGAATCACCGCATTGCTAAAAGCAACAAGGCAAATTATTCTTTCTGAGCTGATTTACAGTTCTGTAAATATTAATCCATCGTAATGAATATATGGCTCCTTCCAACCAAACATTTCAAAACAAAACCGGCCGACGGCCGCGATAGCATCTAAGACAAGACACGGATTATTGCGCTCCAATTTCGGATCATATATCGAATGTCCTTATCTGGCCTATTTATGCCTGAAGATCCGACCGGTTTCAACGAGGCGAAATACGGCGTAGTAATCTATTCGTTTCTATAAAGAATCACGAAATGCCTAAATCAAAGCGCATATGTTCCACGTGGAACAATTTACAGGGGATTTGATAATAGCATCAGCGCAAGAATATACCGTATAGCATAAATAGCGACATTGAAAACCCTGCGCAAGTTGTGACATCTCGATTTTGTCAATAATAATGCGCCACTTGCAGCAATCCGCCAAAAATTAATGCCCGTTTTTTTACCGACCGCGTTGCGGTCATCCAAAACTATTATGTCTCAGGCATCATACGCAACGTCAGCAAACCACCGAGCTGTAAGCAAATAGATTATCGCACAATAGGCATACGTCTATGCCGACGCCTAAGATATACCTCCGCATGCAAATGCAAAAAAAACTATATAAATATGCTCTCAGAGACAAATCTATAGAACCACTGCCAACCGCCTGCGCACCCTATTTATTTGGCTGCCTCAACGGCTGCGAGACGATAGGCAATCTCTGACTCACCGGACCAGCCAATGTTTTCTATTTGCTGAGATAAAGGCAATGCCCAATATCTCACCTACCTTCTGCATTGCCATGTTTATTATCCAAAATGTTCTGACCGGAAACTAAAAATTAGAACCTATTTTCCCAAGTATGCAAACAAAATCCTTTTGCTCCACATCATCAATACCCTGCCGGAGTCTTTGAAAAAGATTATCTGAAATTTCCATGAAAACCGGCCTGAACTCTTCTCCCTTTTGCGTAAGTCGCACATGGCTGCTCCTCCGGTCAACGCCGGAAATCTCTTTTTCAACATACCCGCCTGAAACAAGTTTTGCGACCAAAATTGTAACCGTCGATTTATCTCTTCTTACCGCTTTCGCAAGGTCCTTCATGTTCGCAACTTTATTAGCAAAAAGATAGTTCAGGATTGCTACGTGTGAAGGCGCAAGTCCAATGATCCCGCACCTATGCAATTCCATAAGCAAATAGCTGTTGATCTTGGCGCTCACATCACTGATTTGAGTCGCAATACCTGTAACCATATTCATTATATTAGTTTGATATCAAACTATCTGTCAATCAAATTAAAATAATAGCTATACAGGCAATATTGAAGTAGACTGATTATACCCTTTCCGAATGAATCATAAATGCGAGTGTGCCCGAATCCAAAAAAACCAAATCCAAATTTAAAAAACCTTCACCGGCCACAGATTCAGGAGATTGATACGCTTATGCGCAAGATACTATTAAGCTATCCTTTTTACGCGCTTTTCAAAGGGTCCACGTTTATATTATTATACATACTCCATAATATACAAATTTTTGTCTCCAAATAAATCCCTAATCAGGAGGTCAGCTGTATCATGAAAGTACTTATCAGTGACAGTATGTCATCACAGTGTGTCGACATACTGAAAAAAGAGGGACTCGAAGTCGATGTGAAGACCGGACTCAAACCCGATGAACTGAAGGCAATCATCGGAGAGTATGACGGGCTTGTAGTAAGAAGCGCCACAAAGGCCACTGCCGAGATTATAGAGGCCGCCACCAATCTTAAGGTAATAGGACGCGCAGGATCAGGCCTGGACAACGTCGACAAGGTGGCTGCATCCAAAAAGGGGATAGTTGTTATGAACACCCCCGGAGGAAACACTGTCACGACAGCAGAACATGCCATAGCCCTTATGTTCTCAGTAGCCCGCAAAACACCCCAGGCCAATGCCTCAATGGCAGCAGGCAAATGGGAGAAGGGCAAGTTCATGGGCGTGGAACTCTTCAACAAGACCCTCGGAATAATCGGCCTCGGCGCCATCGGCGGCGAGGTTGCGCGCAGGGGCCAGGCCATGGGCATGCATGTAATCGCATTTGATCCGTTCCTTAGTGACGAAAAGGCAAAAAGTATGGGGATAGAGAAGTTCACAATTGCGGACATCTTCAAAAAGGCCGATTTCATAACCGTCCATACCCCTCTTACGCCCGAGACAAAAAACCTCATCAATGCGGAGAGCATAAAGACCATGAAGGACGGGGTCATTATCATCAACTGCGCGCGCGGAGGAATAGTCAATGAGACGGACCTGCTGGAAGCCCTTAACAGCGGCAAGGTAGGCGGAGCAGCGCTCGACGTATACGAGAAAGAGCCGCCTGAGAACAATCCCCTTGTCGGTCATCCAAAAGTCGTCTGCACCCCGCATCTCGGCGCATCCACCACCGAGGCGCAGGAAAATGTAGCCTTGGCAATAGCAAACCAGATATCCGACTATCTTGTGCATAACGTCATAAGAAATGCGGTAAATTTCCCTTCAATACCGGCAGACCAGATGCCGACATTGAAACCATATATAAACCTTGCCGAAACACTCGGCTCTTTTGCCTCACAGATATTCGACGGCAGCATAAATGAGGTCAGCATAGAAATGAAGGGCGACGCAGCCGACATGAACTCCGCCCCTATTACTATAGCGGTGTTAAAGGGCATACTCACTCCCGTCCTTCAGGAAACCGTGAATTTTGTGAACGCGCCGTTTATAGCAAAAGAGCGGGGCATAGAGGTAAAGGAAGTAAAGAGCAAGGACTCGGGCGACTATCAGAGCCTCCTCGGTGTCCGGCTCAAATCCGGACAGAAAGAACTGTTTGTTGCCGGAACACTCTTCAGCAAAAAAGACCCCTGGATATTCAAAATCGACAACTTCAATGTCGAGGTTGTGCCGGAAGGCGTCATGCTATTCATGCATAATAATGACAAGCCCGGCGTCATCGGTAATATAGGCAACCTGCTCGGACAGAAAGGCATAAACATTGCGCGCATGCATTTCGGAAGGGAAGCCGCAGGCGGCAGGGCGGTTTCGGTGGTAAACATCGATTCGACGGTCGGCAGCGACGTAATAGCCGAGATCAAGAAACTGCCGAACATACTTGACGTAAAAGTTATAAACATATAAGATTAATTGGAATCCTCAAGGGGTTCTCTACAGCCCCTTGAGGATTTGCATGTCTGCGACCGAATAAAATTTGCGAGGTAAGCGATGTCAACAGTCGTCATAGTAGGAGCACAATGGGGCGATGAGGGAAAAGGCAAACTGGTCGATTTCCTTACTCAGAAGGCGAATGTTGTAGCCAGATACCAGGGCGGCAACAATGCCGGTCATACCGTTGTGATCGGCAGCGAAAAATATGTCCTCCATCTGATACCATCAGGCATCCTTCACAAGGGGACCTTGTGCGTTATAGGGAACGGCGTGGTTATAGACCCGGCCGCTCTCCTTAACGAGATCGACGATCTGAAGGCGAGGGGCTTCAATGTCGACAATAACCTCTGCATATCACAAAACGCCCATATTATTATGCCCTATCATATCGCGATAGAAACCGAAGAGGAAAAGAGCAAAAAGATAGGCACAACCGGACGCGGTATCGGACCGTCTTACACCGACAAGATAGCCAGGCACGGCATAAGGGCCATCGACATGCTCAGGCCCGAGCTGTTCAGGGAAAAACTGCATGCCAACCTTTCGGCATGCAACTACCTTCTGACCAATCTGTACAAAACCGCGCCCCTGGACGAAAACGCCATATTTACAAAATATATGGATTATGCGGACAAAATCGGGAAATATATCTCGGACGCGTCATTGTTCATCAATAAAGAGATCGACGCCGGCAAGAATATACTTATTGAGGGGGCACAGGGCGCCCTGCTCGATATCGACCACGGCACATACCCGTTTGTAACATCATCAAATACCATTTCGGGCGGCGCGTGCACGGGCCTCGGCATAGCGCCAACAAAGATAGACCGGATCCTCGGCATAGTTAAAGCATATACCACAAGGGTCGGTGAAGGGCCTTTCCCGACCGAGCTAATAAACGAACTGGGAGAGACCATACGCCAACGCGGCGGAGAGTTCGGGGCCACAACAGGCAGACCGCGCAGATGCGGATGGCTCGATATGGTTGCCCTGCGTTACTCTGCAACCATAAACGGATTTACAGGCATATGCCTGACCAAACTGGATATACTTGACGGCCTCGACAAGATCAAGATCTGTGTGGGCTATAAATATGACGGCAGAAGCCACAAGGACTTCCCCACCGATCTGGAGGCCCTGATAAAGTGCGAGCCCCAGTATATTGAGATGCAAGGCTGGAAAGAGAGCACCGACGGGATAAAAGATGTCGCCGATCTGCCTGCGAATGCGAAAAAATATATAAGTGCGATTGAAGACATGCTCGGGGTTGGGATAGATATCATCTCGACAGGCCAAAAGCGAGACGAGATCATTGTCCTTAAGGAACAGTTTTAGACCTGAACTTAACTGGAAATTCCATTGATGCCACGGATAGCAGTATCGAAAACCAGGCGCCGGTCGTTAAGTCCCTATTTCCGGGCTTATTGACCGGCGTCCCTTTTTATCTGCGGTTGGCGCGGAAACTTATCTGATTTGTCGGGCCGACATGCGCCTATTCATGACATCAGTATACAACTATATAATAAATTAAGATGAATTTCGCAACGCACATACTAAACCTGCTATTCCCTTCCCAATGCCCCTTATGCCAAGTGCCGTCCGACAACCATAACCACAATCCGATATGCTCCGGATGCTGGGCGACCATCAAAAGATATGAAGGGCCGTCATGCTCGGTCTGCGGGCTGCCTACTGTTTCGGAATATACCGGCCTCTGCGCGGAATGCCTCTCCAAAACACCGCCATTCTCAAAGATCAGCTGTTACGGCATATACGACGGGGCTTTGAAAGAATCCATCCACCTCCTGAAATTCAATGGCATAAAACGCCTTGCAAAACCGCTCAGCGACATGCTCGTCAAGATGACCGCCGATGATTTTGACGCTATCGTTCCCGTACCGCTGCATATAAGCAAACTCAGGGAGCGCGAATTCAACCAGACCGCACTGCTCAGCCGTCACATAGCAAAGACCATAAACAAGCCTCTCCTGACTGAAGCCCTGATAAAGACGCGCAAGACCGCTCTCCAGACAGCGGTTGACGGAAAAGAGCGTCGCTCAAACCTGCGCGGGGCCTTCTCCGTATCTCAGGATGTAAGCGGTATGAAGCTGACGCTGGTGGACGACGTGATAACCACCGGCGCTACTGTAAGAGAATGCGCGGCAACTCTTAAGCAGGCAGGAGCGCAAGAAATAAGGGTCGTAGCCCTTGCCCGCTCAATGCCGAGAATAAATACTTGAAAAGCTCGGTTTGTTACTGTTATTATTATGTTCCTCAATTTTCATCTGTGCCGAAGTGGTGGAATTGGTAGACACGCACGTTTGAGGGGCGTGTGGGGAAACCTATACGGGTTCGAGTCCCGTCTTCGGCACCATATCATCCAATATCATTTATCCGAATGTTGCTTGCAGCAGATTACTGAAAAAGTTCCCGCTTCTCCCTGACCGCAGCGCTTATGAAAGCGCTGAATAAAGGATGGGGAGCTATCGGCTTCGACTTGAACTCGGGATGGAACTGGCACCCGAGAAACCACGGGTGGTTCCTCAGTTCCACAATCTCCACAAGCTCTTTATCGGGGGAAAGACCGCTTATGACCATGCCTTTTGATGTGAGCAGATCCCTATATTTGTTATTGAATTCATACCTGTGGCGGTGCCTCTCGACTATATCCCCCATACCATATGCCTCAAACGCGTGTGTGCCCGCTATCAGCGACGTCGGATACGCGCCGAGCCTCATGGTGCCTCCCATCTGGGAATCCGCCGTCCTCTCCTCGACCTTGCCTGAACGGTGATTGTACCAATGCTCCATCAGGTATATGACCGGATCTTTAGTATGCGGGTCAAACTCCGTGCTGTTCGCCGAAAGACCGCATACATTCCGGCCGAATTCTATGACCGCAAGCTGCATGCCGAGGCAGATGCCGAAATACGGAATCTTTTTCTCTCTGGCGTACCTGACGGCCGCTATCTTGCCTTCTATCCCCCTGTGACCAAAACCACCCGGCACAAGTATTCCATCGCAGTCGGATAAATACATATCCGTATTATTTGCCTCTATCTGCTCGGAATCAACCCAGTTCAGTTTCACGCGCGCATTGTTGGCAATACCGCCATGTATAAGGGCCTCTTCAAGACTCTTATACGCGTCCTTCAGGTCCACATATTTCCCTACAATGGCAATCGTACACTCAAACCCCGGATTTTTTATACGGTCGACAACCTTCTCCCAGGTCTCCAGTTTTGCCTCCGGCAGCCTGAGCGACAATTTACTCTCGATCAATTTGTCAAGGCCTTCCGACTTGTAAGAAAGAGGGGCCTCATAAACTGTGCTAAGGTCGAGAGCGGATATAACGGCATCCGGATCGAGGTTGCAGTGAATGGCTATCTTCCGCTTCATCTCCGGAGGTATGGGCCTGTCGGTCCTGCAGAGCAGAATATCCGGCTGTATACCGATTTCGCGCAGTTCATTGACGCTGTGCTGGGTCGGCTTGGTCTTCAGCTCTCCCGCCGTCCTGATAAAGGGGACAAGAGTAAGATGGACATAAAGGACATTCTCCCTTCCGACATGATAACGGAACTGCCTGATCGCCTCAAGGAACGGAAGGCTTTCGATGTCGCCCACCGTGCCGCCTATCTCGACTATGTTTACGTCATAATCATCCGATGCGGCCGACTTGATGGCCTCCCTTATCTCATCGGTTATATGGGGCACCACCTGTACGGTGTCGCCCAGGTAATCGCCCCTGCGCTCCTTGGTTATTACGTTGAAATATATCTTGCCCGTTGTATAATTATTAACAACCGCTCCGCGCATATGCGTAAAGCGTTCATAATGGCCGAGATCCAGGTCCGTCTCGCAGCCGTCATCCGTTACGAAGACCTCTCCATGTTCAAACGGGCTGAGAGTGCCGGGGTCGACATTGATGTACGGATCAAGTTTCTGTATGGTGACCCTGACGCCCTTGGATTCGAGCAGCGCGCCTATCGCGGCCGCCGCTATCCCCTTCCCGAGGGCCGAGACAACGCCTCCCGTTATGAAGATGAATTTAGACATTTTTTCACCTTCTCAAGGTCAACAGGGGTATCCACACCCACAGTATCATATATTGTCTCTTTGACTTTTATAGATATGCCGTTTTCGAGGGCCCTTAACTGTTCAAGCTTTTCTATCTCTTCAATCCTGGATGCAGGCAGCTCCGAAAAACGCTTCAGCGCATCGGCCCTGTATGCGTATATTCCTATATGCTTGAATATCGTCAGTTCTGCAACGGGGATTTTCATGATACTTTTCTTGATGTTGCTGAACATGCTCCCCCGACCCTTCTTCTGCACTGACGACCCGAAGACCTCTCTGTGATAAGGCACCGCAGAACGCGAGAAATAGAGGGCAAACCCCTCCTGATTGAATACCACCTTGACAACATTGGGGTCAAACACCTCATCTATGCTGCGTATCCTCTTTACAAGGGTGCCTATGCCGGCCCGCCGATCCTCCATTATGCCTATAACGTCGTCTATCATCTCGGGCCTTATCATCGGTTCATCGCCCTGGACATTCACTATAATATCCGCGTCGTCCCCATTGTGCAGCAATATCTTGGCTGCCTCCGCTATCCTGTCGGCTCCCGACACATGACCTTCAGAGGTCAACACGGCGCTGCCGCCGAAACCCTGGACCGTATCAAATATCAGGCTGCTGTCGGTGGCCACGATAACCTCTTTTACCAAACTTGCCGATTTTGCGCGCTCATAAACATGCTGAATCATCGGCTTATCCTTGATAAGCGCGAGCGGCTTCCCCGGAAATCTCGTGGAATGATATCTCGACGGTATTATAACTATGGCAGACATAACTTTTTCTATGATAACATAAAAGGCTTTCATAAAATAAAGAACCCGGGGTAAGGGTAATGAAACTGTTAAAAAATCATGATTGGGCGTATGCCTGGGCCGTGGCAAGCGGCCTGCTTGTTGTACTGTCTTTCCCGACATTTGACCTGTTCCCTCTTGCATGGTTCGCCATGGTCCCTTTGCTGGTCCTTCTGTATGACAGATCCGGGAAAACATCATTTAAAACAGGTTTATCTTTCGGAATCGTATATTTTTTTGGAACGCTATACTGGATATATCACTCCCTCAACCACTACGGCTCAATCCATCTCATCCCGAGTCTGCTCGTCGTTTTTTTACTGAGCCTGTACCTGAGCCTGTATCCTGCCGTCTTTTGTTTATTATATTCGACAATCATAAAAAAGACGGATTTACCGGCCCTGTTTATCGCGCCCGTGCTCTGGACTGCCCTTGAATTTGCGCGCGCTTACGTCTTTACCGGATTCCCCTGGTCGAGTCTCGGCTACAGCCAATACAATTTTCCGCTCATGATACAGAGCGCGGACATTGTGGGGATATACGGCATCTCTTTTATGCTTGTGGCCGTCAACGGGGCGATAGCGGACTATTTCATCATAAAAAAACGCATGCAGGACAAACCCCTCTACTCACGTTTTCATACATATGCAGGCTGGGTCATTCTCATCGCAGCCCTTACGGCCAATATCTGCTACGGCGCCTACAGGCTTTACCAGGAACGGCCTGGGGCGCAGATAAAGGTGGCGATTATACAGGGTAATATCGAGCAGGACAAGAAATGGGACAGGCAGTATCAGCAATATGTTTCCGACAGATACAGAAGCCTCAGCTCAACAGCTGCAGAAGACACTACCTCCTCTCCAGGCGTCCCCAATATGATAGTATGGCCCGAAACCTCGGTTCCTTTTTTCTTCGGCGTCAACAAGGCGCTCAGTGATGAGCATGTGCAATTCCAGAAAGGCCTGAATACATATCTTCTCTTCGGCAGCGTAATTATGAAGGACAATGCAGGCAGGAAATTTTCGAACAGTTCCGTTCTTCTTACCAAAGAAGGCACAGTATCATATATGTATGATAAAATACATCTGGTTCCCTTCGGCGAATACGTCCCTATGCGCAATCTCCTGTTTTTTATTGATAAGCTCGTCGAGGGTGTTGGAGATTATGAACCCGGCGACAGTTACGCAATGGCTGTTACGCCCTTTGGCAGTTTTGGAACCCCTGTGTGCTATGAAATTATCTTTCCAGGACTTGTCAGGAAATATTATGTAAAGGGCGGGGATTTCATAGTGAACATCACTAATGACGCATGGTTCGGAAAAACAAACGGACCATATCAGCATTTCAGTATGGCGGTCTTCAGGGCAATAGAAAACAGAAAACCGGTGATCAGGGCGGCGAACACAGGGGTGTCCGGCTTTATCGACAGTAGTGGAAGAATCCTGGAGACGAGCGATATATTTGAAAGCGCAATACTTAAGGCGGATCTGAAGACGGACTCTTCACTTTCGTTCTATACGAAATATGGCGATCTCTTTTCTTTTATTTGCATAGTGGCGTCCATACTTCTTCTTATTAATGCACGCAGAAAATAGAAGGAGGCAATAATAATGCTGTTGAAAAAAGACATTCAGGAAGAGATCAGGACTATCAGGGAGAGGCTGGCCTCTCTACGAGGTTATCTTTGATGTAGATACATTAAAATCTGACCTTTTACGGATCGATAAAGACCTTTCGGCTGAAGACTCCTGGTCGTCCCAGGACAGGCTTGTTGCGCTGCAAAAAAGAAAGTCCGATATACTGGAACGCCTTTCTCCGCTGGAAGACGCCTTACAAAAAGTCGCCTATCTCGAAGAATCCCTTGAGATCCTCGATGAGGAGGGAGGGGATATATTTTTCGAAGAGATGCTTGGGGATATATCCGGTCTTAAAAGGTATGTGGACGATGTTGAGTTAAAACTGCTTCTGTCGGGTGAGGCTGATAAAAATAATGCCGTAGTTTCGATACATCCCGGTGCAGGCGGTGTGGAAAGCCAGGATTGGGCCCAGATGCTTATGAGAATGTATCTGAGATGGGCTGAACGGCATAGTTACAAGATTGAGATTGTAGACCATCAAATCGGAGAAGAAGCAGGGATAAAAGGCGTTACCTTTCTGGTGACCGGTAAATACGCTTATGGCTATCTGAAAGCAGAGGCCGGTATTCATCGTCTTGTAAGAATATCCCCTTTTGACGCCAATAAAAGAAGGCATACTTCGTTTGCCGCCGTGCTCGTCTATCCTGAGATAGAGGAAAGTATCCAGATCGAAATCAGGGACGAAGACCTTAAAGTGGATACCTTCAGGTCTTCGGGCGCAGGCGGCCAGCATGTCAATAAGGTTTCATCTGCTGTTCGGATAACTCACATACCTTCGGGTATTATTGTGGCGTGTCAAAGTGAAAGATCACAAATACGCAACAGGGAACTTGCGCTCAAGGTTGTCAGGGCCAGACTCTATGATATGACGCTTAGGTCAAGAGAAAAAAAGATAGACGGCTTCATAGGCGACAAAAAAGAGATTTCATGGGGAAATCAGATAAGATCATATACGCTTCAGCCTTATCGTCTGGTAAAAGATCATAGAACAAATTCAGAGGTGGGAGATGTGGATTCCGTTCTTGACGGTAATATTGATCTGTTTATTGCCCAATATCTGAAGTTGAACAAGGGCTGACTCTTTATCCTATTATTACTTATTTAAATAATTAAAAGCAGTATTCGTAATAGGCGCGGCGAAAACGTTAAGAAGATGGTAAATACTTTATTATTCAATATGTTTAATGATACAATAAGTATGCGATGTTTTAAAGGCGCCGTACGGCAATCTGTTGATATTCTCTTGTTCACAAAATCGCCAACACATTGTTGCTATGCTTTTTACAAATACGATATAATGTGCGGTGAGTAAAAAAAAGGTTTTTCACAGTTGTTAATTACTTGTTGATAAATATATAAATAACAAAGAAAAATTGGCTATGGTACAGGTGATGAGCGAAAAAGAGGAATTTTGGGATGTAGCTTTTTCCAGAATACATGAGAAGCTTGGGGACAGTGTGTTTGAGTTATGGTTTAAGCCTATGAAATTAAACTATATTAAAGACAAGACCGTCACTATAGATATTCCAAACAGGTTCTTCAAGGACTGGGTTGATGACAATTATCCCCAGCTTATAAGCGAGGCGTTCGAACTGGAACTTGGATATCCGGTTTCCGTCAAATTCAGGGTTGGAGAGAAAGAAGACGGCGAGCTAAAAAAGATCGATTCAAGGCATGAGAATAGAAGGTCCAAATTGGCAAGCCGGGGAATATATCTTAATCCACGATATACCTTTAATTCCTTTGTGGTTGGTCCGTCAAACCAGTTTGTGCATGCCGCCGCAAAGAGGATATGTGAAGGTCCCGGGAGCATATATAATCCACTGTTTATTTACGGCGGGGTAGGTCTCGGAAAAACCCATGTAATCAATGCTATAGGCAATGAGATTGTTGACAGATATCCTGGGAAGGTCATTTATTATGTGTCTGCCGAGCAGTTTACTAATGAGGTAATCTCATCCATCCGCCACGAAAAGATGGGAGAATTCAAGGATAAATACAGGAACGCCGATGTCCTGCTGGTGGATGATATCCAGTTCATTGCCGGCAAGACGGCGACCCAGGAGGAATTTTTCCATACCTTCAATTCCCTGTATGCAAGGCAAAGCCAGATAGTTATTTCGAGCGACAGGGCTCCCATGGATATCTCCGACATTACCGACAGGCTCAGGTCAAGATTCGGCATGGGGCTTATTGCCGACATCCAGATGCCGGAGGTTGAGACCAAGGTTGCGATATTGTACAAAAAGGCGGAGGCCGAAAAGCTGATCATACCTGAAGATTGCGCATACTTTATCGCGTCCAGGGTCAAGTCGAATATCAGGGAACTCGAGGGATGCCTGATAAATCTGGGCGCCTATTCTTCGCTTACAGGGAAGCCCATAGATATGACGCTGGTAACGAATGTTTTGAAGGACCTTGTCCCGGATGGCGACAGGCCGTTGACTCTTGATATAATACTCAAGGCTGTGAGCGACTATTTCGGCATAAAACAGATTGAGATAAAGAGTAAAAAGAGGACCAAAGAGATAGCGAATGCAAGACAGATAACGATGTATATTGCCAAACAGATGACCACAATGTCACTAAGTGAGATCGGCAGGGCCTTTGGCGGTAAAGACCACGCAACCGTAATATATGCGTGCAAGATGATAGAAAACAAGAGACAGGCCGATGAGAATCTTAACAAAGTGATCGATCACATTATCAGAAAGATAAAGGCGTCTTAATAAAGTCTGAGAAATCAAAAGTCCGATCGGAGGAACTCATGAAGGTAAAAGTCGACAGGAACGAGCTGTTGAAGAAGCTTTCAGATATCCAGAATATTGTTGAGAAGCGGAACACTATGCCCGCGCTTAATAATTTCCTTTTACTGGCCGAGAATGCCGGCAGCGCTATTACGGCTACGGATCTCGAAACAGCGCTTAAGGAGCCCATAGAAATGACGGTTCTTGAGGAGGGGAAGGTATGTATCCCGGCCAAAAAGCTGTTCGAGATCGTCAGGGAGATGGATGGTGAGATAACGCTTGAGTCTGCCGATAACCAGTGGGTCAAGGTGACCTGCGGCAAGAGCCATTTCAGGCTGGCAGGGATCTCTCCCGATGAATATCCCGTATGGCCGAGCATAGCGGCGGCGGAGTCCATGACTATTGAGATAGATACCGCTACACTGCATGACGCTATCGAAAAAACATTGTATTCCGCCGGAGAATCCGACACAAGGTATGTGCTGAACGGGCTGCTTTTCCATCTGAAGACCGACAGGATATTAAACGTGGTGGGCACCGACGGCCACAGGCTTGCGCTGTCCAGGAAGGAGATATCCGAGGAGTTGCAGGAGGATATGAAGCTTATCCTGTCGAGAAAGTCCGTATCCGAACTCAGGAGGTTCCTTGACGGCGACCCGAGACCGGTTAGGCTTACCATAGGTAAAAACCACATACTTTTTGCAGTAGGCGGCGTACAGTTTCTGACGAGGCTGATAGAGGGCACTTATCCGAATTATGAGCAGGTGCTTCCGCCGGACAATAATAAATCCGTCAGTGTGGGGCGTGACGCCTTCAGCAGGGCGCTCAGGATCGTTTCGATTCTGAGCAAGGAACGGAGCAGCGCGGTAAAGGTTGATATCAGCCGGGACACTATGGTCATATCCACATCAAATCCGGACCTCGGCGACGCAAAGGATGAAATCCCGGTCAACTATACCGGCGACGACATGACCTTCGCCTTTAACGCCAAATATCTGCTGGATGCCCTGAGCGCGATGGAAACCGAGGCTGTAATCCTTAAGCTGAATGAGCCGCTTAGTCCTACCATACTTCTGCAGGATGGAAAGGACGATTACAAATGCGTTGTCATGCCGATGCGGTTATAGGCTATCGGGCCTGCGCATGATGCCGACCCGGCTGGGATATTCAGTCAGGTATGTGTAAGGCGGGAGTTTTGTACGTTATATGTGAACCTGATTAAGGCGTTTCAGTCCCCAGGCTCTCACTTACCGCTTAACACGATGTTTTTGAAGGAGAAAAATGGAAGATATCAATACAATAACCCCCAATGAAGAAGCATACGGAGCTGAACAGATAAAGATCCTCAAGGGGCTTTCCGCTGTCCGGATGCGACCGGCCATGTATATAGGTTCGACCGGCATAGAAGGCTTGCATCATCTTGTGTATGAGGTTGTAGACAACAGCGTTGACGAGGCGCTTGCCGGGCATTGCACCCATATCGAGGTTATCCTCCATCACGACAGCAGCTGCACGGTTGTCGACAATGGCAGGGGTATCCCTACGGGACTGCATGCAGGAGACCCTGAAGGCCGCACCGCAGCCGAGATAGTCCTTACAGAGCTGCATGCCGGTGGAAAGTTCGAGTCCAAGGCATACAAGATTTCGGGCGGACTTCACGGCGTTGGCGTATCCGTCGTAAACGCCCTTTCCGAATGGCTGGAGGTTGAGATCAAACAGAACGGCCAGGTTTTTCAGCAGCGTTTTGAGCGCGGGACCCCGGTCAGTCCTCTCTCCGTTGTCGGAAAGACAAAGGGCAAGGGCACAAAGATCACCTTCAAGGCAGATCCCGATATATTCGAGACAACCGAATTTTCTTTTGATGTGCTTACCCAGAGGCTCAGGGAGCTCGCATTTCTTAACCGCGGCCTCAGGATAAACTTTACCGACGAGAGGACGGCCGAGAACAAGGAATTTTTCTATCAGGGCGGCATTGAATCATTTGTCGAACATATCAATAAGAACAAGACTCCTGTCCATCCCAAGCCGGTCTATTTCAGTATGGACAAGGACGGCATTAACGTCGAGATCGCCATGCAGTATAATGACACATATAACGAGAATATCTTTACGTTTGCAAACAATATCAACACCAAGGAAGGCGGCACACATCTCATAGGGTTCAAGTCGGCCCTTACGCGGACTTCAAATGCATACGCCCTGTCAAAGGGCATAATCAAAGAGGGGAAAGAGTCCATCTCGGGTGACGATATCCGCGAGGGTCTTGCCGCTGTAATCAGCGTGAAGCTGCCCAATCCCCAGTTTGAAGGGCAGACCAAGATGAAGCTCGGGAACAGCGAGGTAAAGGGCATAGTCGAATCCATCACCAACGAATCCCTTTCGACCTATTATGAAGAGAACCCCGCGGTTGCGAGAAAGATTATCGAAAAGGCGCTGCAGGCTGCCCGCGCCCGGGACGCTGCCCGCAAGGCGCGTGAACTGACAAGGAGAAAGGGTGTTCTCGAAGACACCGGCCTGCCGGGCAAGCTCGCAGACTGCTCTGAAAAAGACCCGGCGCTGTCGGAGCTTTATATCGTTGAGGGACAGTCTGCAGGCGGCTCGGCAAAAGGCGGAAGGGACCGTCGTTATCAGGCCATCCTGCCCCTGCGCGGAAAGATATTGAATGTCGAGAAGGCCCGCTTCGACAAGATGCTGGGCTCAGAAGAGATCAAGATATTGATTACTGCAATCGGCACGAGCATCGGGGCCGAGGACTTCGCTATAACGAAGTGCCGCTATCACAAGATCGTAATAATGACCGACGCCGACGTTGACGGCGCGCATATAAGGACGCTCCTTCTGACCTTTTTCTACAGGCATATGCCGGAGCTCATCGAACGCGGATATATTTATATAGCCCAACCCCCGCTCTTCAAGATAAAAAAGGGCAGGACCGAAAAGTATATCCAGAATGAAGCTGATCTGATGAAGCTGCTCTTTGAGCTTGCCGCTGAAGACATGGCGGTAATAACGCCTGCAAGGGAATTCGAAGGCAAGAACCTGATACCGGTGCTGAGGAAGGTAGAGGGTTATAAGAAGGTGATGGACTGGTTCGGCAGGAGGCGCAGGGTGCCGGAGATAATCGAGGCCCTTGTTCAATGGAATATAGACAAGGAGACATTCAGGTCCAAAGAGGCGATGGAACAGCTTGTGAAGAAAATCGCCGGCAGTTTCCCCGAGGCGAAGGTGGGCAAGATTGTCATAGATGAAGAGCATGACGCCCATGCGTTTGATGTCAGGATGCACGGCAAGGTCATTATCTCCTTCGACCTTGTCGCATCTCCGGAATACAGGGAGATGGCGCGTATTTACGGGGAGATTGTCGAGGCCATAGGCATAGCTCCCTACAGGATAAGACTGAAGGGCGAGGCCGGGGAAGCCGCTTCTGTCAGGGCATTGCTGTCTATGGCAACAGAGGACTCAAAAAAGGGGTTGTCCATCCAGCGCTATAAGGGTCTCGGTGAGATGAATCCCGAACAGCTCTGGGAGACCACCATGGACCCGGAAAAAAGGACCTTCCTGCAGGTTACGGTTGACGACGCAGTCGGCGCGGACGAGATATTCTCCATTCTCATGGGCGACCAGGTCGAGCCGCGCAAGGCGTTTATTGAGACGCACGCGCTCGAAGCCAGGAATATAGACGTATAAATAATTTTATCTAATATAGAAAGGGCATTGATATAATGTCGAGAGTCTCTACAAGTATAGAAGAAGAGATGAAGGTAAGCTACCTCGATTACGCGATGAGCGTAATTATCGGCAGGGCCTTGCCTGAAGTGAGGGACGGAATGAAGCCGGTGCAGAGAAGGATCCTCTACGCCATGTACAAGGAAGGGCTTCTTCCCAGCAAGAAATATTCGAAGAGCGCCGGTGTGGTAGGCGAGGTCCTGAAAAAATATCATCCCCATGGCGATTCAGCGGTTTATGACGCCATGGTAAGGCTGGCGCAGGACTTCAATATGAGATACCCTCTTGTGGACGGGCAGGGGAACTTCGGCTCGATTGACGGGGATCCGGCTGCCGCATACCGTTATACCGAAGCGCGCCTCGCAAAGATAGCCGAGGAGCTGCTTGCGGACATAGACAAAGAGACGGTCGATTTCACGCCGAATTTTGACGAGACCACCGAAGAGCCGCTGGTGCTTCCCTCGCGCATACCGAACCTGCTCATTAACGGGTCGGCAGGCATCGCAGTCGGAATGGCTACAAATATACCTCCGCACAATCTTGGGGAGATTGTTGACGGGCTTGTGGCCCTTCTCAACAAACCGGAGATATCCATTGACGAGCTTTTACCCATAATCAAGGGCCCCGATTTCCCTACAGGCGCAATTATACATGGGACACAGGGCATTGTCAGCGCCTATACAACAGGTCGCGGCATCATCAAGGTGAGGGCAAGGACGCGCATCGAGCGCGAGGCGAGGGGCGGAGACAGCGTCATCATATCCGAAATACCTTACCAGGTCAACAAGACGAGGCTGATAGAGAAGATTGCAGAGCTTGTCCGCGAAAAGAAGATCGAGGGCATATCCGACATCCGCGACGAATCCGACAGGGACGAAAGCGTAAGGATCGTGCTGGAACTCAAGCGCGGAGAGGTGCCGCAGGTCATCATAAACAACCTGTTCAAGCACACGCAGATGGAGACCACCTTCGGTGTCATCATGCTGTCGCTCGTAAACGGGCAGCCCATGGTGCTGAACCTGAAGCAGATGCTGATCTATTTCCTGCAGCACCGCAGGGAAGTCGTTGTCAGGAGGACCCGGTTTGAACTGAGAAAGGCCGAGGAAAAGGCCCATATACTGGAAGGACTCAAGATCGCCCTTGACCATCTCGACGAGATCATCGCGCTGATCAGGAAGGCGAAGAGTCCCGAAGAGGCCAGGATGGGCCTCATAGCCGACTATCCCCTTACGGAGATTCAGGCCCAGGCCATACTGGACATGAAACTCCAGAGACTGACCGGACTCGAAAGAGACAAGATCATCAGGGACTACAATGATATCATCAAGGAAATCGGGCGGCTGAAAGCCATCCTTGCAAGCGACGCCCTGGTGTCGCAGATCATCAAGGATGAATTGCTTGAAATTAAAACTAAATATGCGGATGAAAGAAAGACCGAGATAATGGCCGATACCGCGGACCTTACCATCGAAGACCTTATCACAGAGGAAGAGATGGTCATAACCGTCACACATTACGGTTATATCAAGAGGATTGCGCTTTCCACTTACAGGAGCCAGAGGCGCGGAGGCAAGGGACTGACAGGCATGGAGACGCGCGAAGAAGATTATGTGGACCAGCTCTTCATCGGTTCGACCCATGACTACATGCTCTTTTTCAGCAACCTCGGCAGGCTGTACTGGAAGAAGATATACGAGATACCCGAGTCGAGCAGGACGGCAAAGGGCAAGGCCCTTGTGAATCTGCTGCCGCTTGCCGACGGCGAAAGGATTACGACCGCCATTAATGTGAAGGACTTCAGGGACGGCTATCTCGTGATGTTCACGAAGGCCGGCATAGTCAAGAAAACGAAGCTGGATGAGTATGACAACCCGCGCTCAAAGGGTATTATAGCTGTTACCCTCGATGATGGAGACGAGCTGATATCCGTCAACAGGACATCAGGAAAGAGCGATCTTGTTATCGGCACTAAGAACGGCCTGGCCATCAGATTCAATGAAGAGGATGTCAGAGCGGTCGGCCGCACTGCGCGCGGTGTAATAGGCATCAGGCTTGACGAGGACGATGAAGTGGTTTCCGCAAACGTTATCGAGGACAAGACGAGCCTGCTTACCGTTACAGAGAAGGGCCTCGGCAAGAGGACGAATATAGAAGAGTATCCAATCCACGGCAGGGGCGGAAAGGGAGTCATCTCCATCAGGGTTGTCGAAAAGGGCGGAAACGCAGTCGGTCTGATACAGGTCAAGGATGATGAGGAGATTGTCCTGATCACCAACAGCGGCATGGTAATCCGGCTTACCGCAAGGAATATCTCGGTGATGGGCAGGAATACCCAGGGCGTGAAGCTCATGGACCTTGATCCCGAAGACAGGGTTGTGAGCATGGGCCGGGTGGTAGAGGACTAAAAGGGCTGTTTTATTACGTCATATACAGGGGCCGGCCGTCAAATTACAGACTTGCCGCCGGCCCGGTTGTAAGTCGGACTCGCCTCTTTTCTTCAAAACATTCGGGCCGCACGGGTTGCTGCCGGATGATATACGCTTGCAGCTGTAATAATCAGCGGGGCGGTCTCCGTCTGTTCATACATCCCGGCGTCCGACGGAGCCGTGATCATTAGCGGTTGTATATGCCGCGGGGCAAGCGTCGGTCTGCTTCTAATGTCATCTCTTGGTTGATGTAATTGTCAAAACCGGTTAATATATCCTGTCATTTCGGACGGAACGCTTTATACCGGATTTGGAGAAAACGCCCGGAAGAAGAGGCGCGACAACTGTCAAAAGGAGAATATGAAATGGGCGCAGATAAAAAAGTAAGAACGGACCCGCTCATCAGAATTGTTCTTGTCGACGACCATCGACTCTTCAGGGAACTTATCAAAAGCTATCTGGAATCCGTAGTGGGATTTTCCGTTGTGGCCGAAGCGGACAATGGAGACGATGCCGTGGCTTACGTAAAGATGCACCGTCCGCATGTCTGTATTATGGATATTACGCTGAAAGGGCTTGACGGTTTTGAGGCCACAAAAAAGATCATCAAGCACGGCAAGACCAATGTGCTGGTTGTGAGCGCAAGCACACAGCCGGACTATATCCGGCGCATGGTTGAAGTGGGAGCAAAGGGTTATCTCTTCAAGGACAGTTCCCCCGAAACCCTTTGCGAAGCGGTCCGGGCCGTGGCAGCCGGGCTGACTTTCTATCCGGCGGAAAGAGACCAGCGAAAAGAGAGCGGCAAGAGACCGCAGTTGTCGGAAAGGGAGATACAGTTTATCCGTCTCGTCTGCGACAGCCGATCTTTAAATGAGATTGCCGCGGAACTCAATCTGAGTTACAGCACCATAGTGTCATATAAAACGAGGGCAATGATGAAGACAGGCGCAAATACTACGGCGGAGCTCGTAAAATATGCCATTAAAAATGGCATAGCACAGCTTGACTGAAGAAACGGACGTTCAGTTCTTCCGGGTATCGGACAAAATGATGGGTTCGAATTTAACCTCGTTTTTACGTATCCCGCAGAGACTGAAGATGGGCAGTTCTATCTCCCAGCCTTTGCTTATCCTGTGGAACCTGACCGTTTCCGTGTGTTTGCAGGGTGATTCATTCAGGATTCCTTCGACTGCCACCTCCATTTTGTAAACCAGGCCTTCCAACTCCCACGAGCCTCCGATCTTATTGAATTTTGTTATGCGGAGTCCTATTTTTTCGGCATCCGTGAAATAGACGGATTTTGCGTCATCAATGGAAGGCGCCGTGCCGTCCGGGCTGCCCAGCATGCCCAGCTGAAGAAGCAGGCGATAATATTCTTTTATTGATTCCCCATTCATAAAGTCTTTTATTCCCTATGTTTCTTTTACCTAATTTTTTACAAAAAGCGCTACCAATGCAGTCCGGATCACATCCGATATCAGCTGCACAAGATGCTGCGACGACGGCGCCAATTTTCAGCGCCGTCGCCACACCAAAGAGAGGAGAAACCGGAACGGCAGGGCAGTCGCATACCCTGACGCCCCCTGAAAACTGGATCCTGCGTATTTTTCTACGGCATGATCCATCCGGCCGTGAACGGAGCCGAATCTTTACAAAAAACAACATATGAGGATTCAATCAATTGTACTCTTTCCCCGGGAATTTATGGTCATCTTTTTTGTGTCGCAGAAATTTGCCGTAATTTTTATGGCAAGAATAAAAAGAGCTGTTCCGGGATTTGGAGCAAATATCGCATTGCCCGGTAAAAAAAAACAGTTTACCGCAGGCAGAGATGCGTGAAGCCGCGCTGTCTGCAACCGCTTGCGGAATTCCGGCTATTGCAGGGTTGCCGAGTAATAATAGTCTCCATGTCCCGGAACGATGATGACGTCCCGATTGCGTTTCCGGAGAAATGCGCCTTCATCTATTACAAATTTTCTGAGCATATCCATTTCACGGCGGAACAGCGCGCTGTTCACATTGGTGCTCGTCAGCATGAATTTGGGGATATTAAGCAGTTCCCGTTCTTCGGGGTCCAGACTGTCTACAAGCAAAAGGTAATCGCCCGAAAAAAACAGTCCATAATGATCATTATAAAAGAAGACCTGCCCCGGCACATGCCCTCCAAGGCTTTCGAGAACATAAAATGTCGTTCTCTCCATCACAAAGGAATCGATGACGGGGAAGCCGCTTATCTTCCTCATCTCTTTTTTCCCATAGGCGGTCCACTGGTCCGGGACCATAAACCCTGTGAAGGCGTTTCCCAGCACCGTAAAGTAGTGGTTGAGCTCCAGAAGGGGAGTGTCGCTGCCCCAGGCGCGATTTTCGCGCGCCAATATGTCTTTTGCTCCGGCATGCAGCCATACCCTGCTGCCGAATTCCTTTGCAAAATAACCGCTCAGTCCTGCATGATCGGAATCCGCGTGGGTTAGGTATATCCTCCGTATTTTCCCGGGATCTATACTGTTTTCCCGCAGCATTTTTTTTACATCTTCATAATAAAGGCCATACCCTCCGTCAATCATCACATATGTCTCATCTTCCTGAAGGATATTGATGTTTCCGCCTGTCGGCATCCTGAATATATGAAGGGTCAGATTGTCCATCTGAACGGTAGGCAGTTTGCGGTAGGAAAAGCTTTCACCTGTTTTCATAAGGGACGCTGAGGCAAAGGCGAGCAGTTTTGCGGTAACGTCGCCGGCTCCGAAATGTTTGCCGGCCTCATGGCTGAATTTCAGCAGCAAATCCGCAAGATGGCCCGAAGATTCCACCAGTTTCCGGAGCCGGACGATATCATCGGTATTGAGCAGCGTCTTCAGGTGAAAGAAAAAACGTTCCGTCAGATTCAGTCCGATAATATCGTCCACTTTATTCTGCCCGTCGCCCCTGTATATCGGATTGCAATAATATCCGTGTTCGTTTATGTCCCTGAGCATGACTTCTATCTCATTCATATTGTCTGTAGCTATGGAAAAATTTGCGGAGGTTTCGGAAATGGCCTCATTATAGGACATATAAATTACATTTGCGTCATGTTCTGCAAGGAGAAGGGAGAATGCGCTTAAAGTCCCGGGCCTGTGCTGCAGCCGGACTTCTATATTCAGGATGTTCCTGATATCCATTATCCTGAGTTCGAATCTGGGGGCCTCAAAATGATCGCCCGCAAAGCCTTTTTCAGACGCTTTTTCAAATACTTTTCGTAATGCCCCGGGTTCTGAAGCCTTCGCTTCAAGCTGCACACGGTTTGGATGTTCGGACCTGTTATAGTGGAAGCGAATTATATTAATCCCATGTTCCGCAAATATACCCGCAAGCTCCGACAGCACGCCGGGATGGTCGCTGACATAAAATAGACCCTTGCCGAAATAGGGGCCTTCTCCGGATTCGGACCGGTATATATGAAAATATTTATCGCTCATGCGGTATCTTTCCCCCTGTAATGTAAATTTAGGATAATAGAGAATGCCGGATAAAATAAAGTCCGCGCGCCCGTTTCGGCATGGAAGCCGTATACGAAGCGGCAAATCAGGTTAGTTGCCTCTGAAGAAGACTTAACCGACGCATGCTGCCCCATGCGCCGACTCGGGCCTTAAGTCTTGCGGTGTATCACTCGTTACAGGGGAAACCGTCCGACTGCTTGTGTTTGTTGATGGTCTCCAGGGTCTGCTGCGCGATCTCGAGTTCTTCATTGGTCGGCACCACCAGCACCTTTACCCTTGCATCGTCAGTGGAGATGACCCTTGCCTCTGTTGACAGCTTGTTGTTCCTCTCTTCGTCTATTATTATGCCGAGGTGTTCGAGTTCGGAACAGGCAAGTTTTCTTACGCAGGTCGCGTTTTCTCCGATGCCGCCGGTAAAGACTATGGCGTCGACCCTGTTGATCGCCGCATAATAAGCTCCGATATATTTCTTTATACGGTAGCAGAACATTTCAATGGCGAGAGTGGCATTCATATTGCCGCTGGCCGCAAGGCGTTTTATCTCGCGCATGTCGTTGGTGCCGCAAATCCCTTTCAACCCGCTTTCCCTGTTCAGTATGGAATCGAGCTGATCATACGACAATCCAAGGTTTTTACCGATATAGGGGATGACCGCAGGGTCCAGATCGCCGCAGCGTGTGCCCATTATGAGACCTTCAAGAGGCGTCAGGCCCATTGATGTATCGATACATTTTCCGTTCTTGATGGCTGTGCAGCTCGAACCGTTTCCCAGGTGCATGGTTATCAGGTTGCAGTTCTCGTGAGGCTTGCCGAGCAGCAGGGCAGCCTGTTTTGACACATAAAAGTGCGATGTGCCGTGGAATCCATAACGGCGTATGCGCAGGTCCCGGTAAAAAGTATCCGGCAGGGCATAATGATATGCGTAAGCGGGCATGGTCTGGCCGAATGCGGTGTCGAAAACCGCCACCTGGGGGAGGTCCGGGGCCATTTCGAGCATAAAATTAATGCCCTTCAGATTGGCGGGATTGTGAAGTGGGCCCAGGGGGATCATCTCCTCAATAACACTGACTACCTTCTTTGTGATAAGTGTGGGTTTCCATACCGCCTCTCCTCCATGCAGCACGCGGTGTCCGACTCCGCATAGATCACCAAGGTCATGGATAATGCCGAGCTTCTGGGTGATCTCAAATATCCGTTTCAGACCGGCGCTATGGTCTTCAAAATAACCGTCTTTCGCGCCCTCCTGCAGATCGTCATTACTGCCGAGCCATTTATACTTTATCCGGCCCAATGGCTCGCCTATCTGTTCCACAATGCCGAACGTCAGCACCTTTTTTGTCTCCATATTGAAAAGCTGGTACTTGATTGAGGAACTCCCTGCGTTTAATACGAATATCTTCATTATTTTATCACCTCTTTTTTTACTTATCGCACGGCTGCGCCTGAATGGCGGTAATGGCGACGGTATTGATAATGTCGGCTACGGTACAGCCTCTGCTCAGATCATTGACCGGTTTATTCAGGCCCTGGAGGACAGGACCGACGGCGACTGCGTTTGCCGAACGCTGCACGGCCTTATATGTGTTGTTGCCGGTGTTGAGATCAGGGAAGATGAAGACGGTCGCCCTGCCTGCGATCTCACTCTTGGGCAGTTTAATCTTGGCCACGTCGGGATCCGACGCCGCGTCGAACTGCAGCGGGCCTTCAAGCTTCAGATCGGGTCTTGCCTCTTTTGCAATACGGATTGCCTCCCGCACCTTGTCTACATCCTTGCCTTTTCCGGAGTCGCCCGTAGCGTACGACAACATGGCGATCCTCGGCTCTATGCCGAAGGCAAGAGAGGTCTCCGCTGAACTGATGGCAATGTCGGCAAGCTGCTTTTCGTCGGGATTGGGATTGACCGCACAGTCACCGAAAACGAGCACACGGTCTGCCAGACAGAGGAAGAAAACGCTTGATACAATGGAGCAGCCCGGTTTCATCTTGATAAACTCAAGGGCCGGGCGAATGGTGTGAGCGGTAGTGTTGATGGCTCCGGACACCATGCCGTCGGCCTGGCCTTTGTGAACCATCATCGTTCCGTAATAGCTGGGATCGGCCATGGTGTCAAACGCCGCCTCTTTTGTAATACCTTTATGCTTCCTGAGCTCATAATAAGTCTGGGCATAATCTTTGCGGAAATAAGAAGCGGAAGGATCAATGATATTTGCCTTGTCAAGATTAAGGCCAAGGGACGCTATGTTTTGCTGTATCTTCTGCTGATTTCCGAGGAGCGTGATCTCGCAGACCTGGCGGAGCAGAAGCAGCTCAACAGCCTGGAGTATGCGTGGCTCTTCACCTTCAGGCAGGACTATATGCCTGCGGCAGGATTTTGCGCGCTGGACCAGGTCATATTCGAACATAAGAGGCGTCACACGTTTGGAACTGCTGACGGTCAGGCGCTCCCCAAGTTCTTTTACCTTTACTCCCGATTCAAATATACCGAGCGCAGAGGCGACCTTGCGTTTGTTATCGGCAACAAGCGCGCCCTCAACCTCGCTTACCTGAATGGTAGTCGTGAAGGTGTCCGGTTCTACAAGTATTATAGGCAGTTTGCTCTTGCTGAATCCGTCTATTAATTTCCTGACCGAATCGGCAGGTTTAATGCCGCCGCTGAGGATGATGCCGGCCAAGCGGGGATATGTGGTAGAGATGTCCGCCATTATGGCGCCGAGCAGTATATCAGCGCGGTCGCCGGGTGTAATTACTACAGTTCCCTCTGTAAGCTGCTTCAGGAAATTCGGGAGTTCCATCGCCGCAACCTTGTAATCCGTGACCTCCCTTGAGGCGCTGTCTTCCTTGCCGTTCAGAAACTTGGCATTGAGGGCTGAAGCTATCTCACATATTGTTGGTTTCCAGAAGATGGAGTTTTCTGCGATGGCATAAACAGGGATATCCTTAGGCACAACATGTGATAAACGCACAGGGGCGTCCACAATCTGGTCAGAGGCCACGCGATTGACAATGTAGGCCAGCACATCGCACTTTCTTTTTTCCAGGCCGTCGCAAATGGCGCCGAGGGCTTCTCCTATCTCTACAAGTGACCTGCCGTACCCGCGCATGACAGGCATTAGAAGGCAACCGAGATTGTTGGCTACATCAATGTTGAAGTCAAATTCAAGCGGGGTAGAGACTCCGGTAAAGTCGGTGCCTGCGCAGAGGACTATATCGTATTTGCTCTCTATGGCCCGGTATTTCTCCATGATACGCTTTATAAGCTCATCATATTTGTTTGCTGCGAGTAATTCCTGGGCGACTTTATGGGTGACCCCGCACATATTTTCGTATTGTGTTTTAAGTTTGTAACGGCTGACCACGAGATTTATGGCGGAATCGTTTTCAAGATCGTCCACAACAGGCTTGAAAAAACCGACTTTATGGGTCTTGTTCCATAGAAGCTCCATCATGCCGAGTACGACGATTGATTTGTCGCTCAGCGGTTCTGCGCTTGCAATATAAATACCTTTTGCCATCTGCGAAAGACCTCCTCTTGTTTCTGAATTCTTATATGAACTCAACCAGCAAAATTTGGCGGCCGGGGCAGTTACGCCTCAAAAAAGTTATCTCTGATACGGTAAAACTCGACAGACTGACATAGTATCATTATTTTTAACAAAAATTTCAAGCTTTTTTAACAGGCATGTAACAATATGTATCATTATAATTATCGATCTCAAATGGCGGCAATAAGGCCTGCTTATCGGGGGAAAACATAAAATTCAATGTTGGCAATGGAATACGGCGGCAAAGACATTATAAAATTGTAACCAAAAGTAGCGTCGACTCTTTTAGCGATTTAAAGACGTCCGGTGGTCTGACATCCTGAGGGCCTGTCAAGAGCGGACTGGGCGTAAGTATTCCGCCCGGTAAAGTTCATAAAGAAAAGAACACCACATATTATATATTTTTCATTCAGAGCGGAAACCCGATGAATGACCGTCAACGGGATCCGGCAGATAAATGGGGGTGTGTTCAGGGGAGTTTTCGCGTTTTGGCTTGTGGTATAATGATCCAATGAGAATAATAAATAATGATAAGAAGCTGGCCTCTTTCCTGAAGACGCTGCGCAAACGAGCAGCAGGGGTCAGCGCAGAGATAGAAGAGGCTGTAAAGAAAATCCTGTCCGATGTCGAAAAAAACGGCGACAGGGCCGTAATAAAATATACGCGCCGTTTCGACCATCATGCGCTTCCAATAAAGATAAAAGCATCGGAAATCAACAAGGCCGCCGCAGGGGTTGAGCGGAAGTTAATCAGGGCTCTTGAGGTTTCCGCTGAAAGGATATACGACTTTCACAAAAAGCAGAAAGAGGCGTCATGGTCTTTCACCAAGGGCGGGGTCACGCTCGGACAGATCATCAGGCCGATAGAGAGGGCCGGGCTGTATGTCCCGGGCGGCAAGGCGTCTTATCCTTCTACGGCCATGATGAATATTATACCCGCTCAGGTTGCAGGCGTCCGGGAGATAGCCGTATGCGTGCCTTCGCCTGCCGGCGAGATTAATCCCTGTGTAATGGCGGCGCTGCGGATTCTCGGGATCACGGAAGTTTACAGGATCGGCGGCGCGCAGGCAATCGGCGCGATGGCGTATGGGACCAAAACCATTAAGCGTGTCGACAAGATTGCGGGTCCGGGTAATATCTATGTTGCGCTCGCAAAAAAGATGGTCTTCGGCGAGGTCGCGATTGATATGATTGCAGGCCCGAGCGAGATCCTGATTATTGCGGATGAGACCGCGAATCCGGAGTTTGTCGCAGCGGACATGCTGAGCCAGGCTGAACATGATGAGCATGCGTCCAGCATAGTGATAACGACATCCGATTCCATTTTGCTTGCCGTTTCGGATGCGGTAAGGCGGCAGCTCGGCAATCTCAGGAGAAAGACCATTACAAATAAATCCCTCATTAAATACGGCGCGGTTATAAAGGCCAAGGACATGGATGCGGCAATAGATATTGCCAATCATATTGCCCCCGAGCATCTCGAAATAATGACTGAAAACCCCGAGGAGATTGTCAAAAAGATCAGAAACGCAGGGGCGGCCTTTCTCGGGCAGTGGACACCCGAACCCCTGGGCGACTATTCGGCAGGTCCCAATCACACATTGCCGACCGGCGGCACTGCCAGGTTTTCATCGCCCCTTGGGGTATATGATTTCATCAAACGGACGAGCCTGCTGAGGTTTGATGAAAAAGGGTTCCTGCAATTGGCCGATATGGTCGAATTGCTTGCCGACAGCGAGGGGCTTGAGGCCCATGCAAACACCGTACGTATAAGGAAGTCCGGAAGCGGGGCTGCCGCAAATCGCCGGTTTGCTGCGAAGGGAGCAATGGGGAGGGAAAAGTGCGGCAGGAAATGACCGGAGCCGAGATAATGGTAAAGAGTCTTGAAGACCTTGGGGTAACGCGGGTGTTTGGATACACCGGCGCAACCATCCTGCCTGTGTATCATGCCCTCGGACGCAGTTCCATTGCCGTGACGATCAACGCCAACGAACAGTCGAGCGCCTTCAGCGCAGCGGGTTATTCGCGCTCAAGCGACCGGGTCGGAGTGGCGGTTGTGACTTC